>Ga0185299_10000920_pt1 | contig 67563 bp, 57 predicted proteins | sample PaiPotPPA55metaG_FD_128002 | JGI IMG/M metagenome (GOLD analysis project Ga0185299, IMG submission 128002) | Iron sulfur acid spring bacterial and archeal communities from Banff, Canada, to study Microbial Dark Matter (Phase II) - Paint Pots PPA... ... | reverse complement strand
GAACTGACCACTGCCGTGGAATCGCTCCAGCCGATGACCACCACGTTCAGGTTCCCGGAACTCTGCGCCGCCGTATATGCTGCCGCTACCTGCGCCCCCGATGTCGGTACTGCCGAGTTCACTTGAATAAAAGTGATCGGAGGCGGTGCCGTAGCGGTTGTAGTGGCGCTTGCCGTATTTGAGTAAGGCCCAACATTGTTGGCTGCGTCGGTGGCCCTGACTCGATAGTTGTACGTCGTTGATGCGGTCAGACCGCTATCGGCATAAGTGGAAGTTGTTGATGCTCCGACTTGTGCGAAGTTGGAACAGGTTGCACCCTGGCAACGCTCCACCAGATAGCTGCTGATTGTTCCGCCTGTCTCGGTCGCCGCTGTCCAGGACAAATTAATCTGAACATTGGAAGCAGCCGTCGCGGCCAAGCTGCCGGGAGACGTGAAGATCGGTGCTGGCGTTGCGACGTTGGCCGTCGCGGAGTAGGGACCGAGGTTACTCGCCGCATCGGTCGCTCGAACGCGATAGCTGTACGCGGTGGATCCGCTTAGGCCGGTGTTACTGAAACTAGTGGTGGTCGACGTGCCGATCTGAGCAAAGTTCGCGCAACTCGTACCCTGGCAACGTTCGATCAGGTATTGTGTGATCGTGCCGCCGGTTTCCGTGGCGGCAGTCCAGGACAGATTCACTTGCGCTGCCGATGCCACAGTCGCAGTCAAATTCGTGGGTGCGGTAAGGCTGGGTGCTGATGTGGTGGCAGAGGCAATGATCGAGTAAGGTCCAAGATTGCTCGCCGTGTCTTGCGCGCGTACGCGATAGCGATAAGCCGTGGACCCTGTCAAACCCGTGTCGCTGAAACTGGTGGTGGCCGACGTGCCCGCCTGGACAAAGGTCGTACAGCTAGCACCCTGGCAACGCTCGACCAGGTAGCTGCCGATTGTGCCCCCAGCCTCGGTGGAAGCAGTCCATGACAAATTGATCGATACGGCCGATGCGGGAGTGGCTGTCAGATTCGTAGGTGCCGTAGGTGAGACAGTCTGCGTGGAGGCCGTCGCGCTGTTCGAATAGGGCCCCAGTGTGCTGGCCGCATCGGTCGCGCGCACCCGATAGCTGTAGCTGGTCGAAGCCAGCAGCCCCGTGCTGCTGAAGGTAGTCGTGGTTGACGTGCCGATTTGCGTAAAACTGGTGCAGCCCGCACCTTGGCAACTCTCCACCAAGTAACGACTGATTGTCCCGCCGCTCTCTGTAGCAGCAGTCCATGAGAGGTTAATCTGCGTACTTGAGGTTGCGCTCGCTGTGAGACTGGCCGGTGCAGTAATAGTTGGTGCCGACGTCACCGATGTGGCGGTGTTCGAATAGGGCCCCAGGGTGTTGGCCGCATCGGTCGCGCGCACCCGATAGCTGTAGCTGGTCGAACCCAATAACCCTGTGCTGCTGAAGGTAGTCGTGGCTGACGTGCCGATTTGCGTGAAACTTGTGCAGCCCGCGCCTTGGCAGCTCTCTACGAGATAACTGCTGATGGTGCCACCAGTCTCCGTGGCGGCGGCCCAAGACAAGTTAATCTGCACTGCGGAAACAAACGAGGCAGTGAGGGTCGTGGGTGCCGTAATCGCAGGTGGGGCAGTGGAAGCCGAAGCCACGTTGGAATATGGTCCCAGATTGTTAGCAGTATCTTGGGCCCGTACACGGTAGCTGTAGCTTGTCGAACCCGTGAGGCCGGAGTCGCTGTAGTTCGTTGCTGTGGTCGTGCCCACTTGAGCAAAGCTCGTGCAAGTTGTTCCCTGGCAACGCTCGACCAAATAGGTGGCGATCGTTCCTCCTGGTTCTGTAGAGGCGGTCCAGCTCAAGTTGATCTGCGCCGCCGAGACAGCCGTCGTCATCAAGTTTCCTGGCGCTGTGGGAAGTGCCGCGGCTAGCGTAGTTGCCAACGTGCTGGTGGAATAAGGCCCAAGGTTGCTGTTCGTGTCGCTAGCTCTAACCCGATAACTATAGTTGGTAGAGGCGACAAGACCCGAATCGCTGTAGCTTGTCGCCGTGGACGTGCCGATTTGGGCAAAGCTTGTGCAACTCGCACCCTGACAACGCTCCACTAGATAGCTGCTGACGGCTCCACCGGTTTCCGTGGCTGCCGTCCAAGCCAGATTGATTTGTGAACTCGACGCCGGCGTCGCGGTGAGATTAGTGGGCGCCGTAGGCGCTGGGCCTGTCGGCGTCGTTGCCGAGGCGATATTGGAATACGGGCCGAGGTTGTTGGTGGTGTCGGCGGCGCGTACACGGTAAGAATAGGAAGTGGCTGGCGAGACGGAAATGTCGTTGTAGTTAGTCGTAGCAGTGGTGCCAATCTGTGCGAACGTCGAGCAACCGGAGCCTTGACAGCGTTCCACCAGATAGCTACCCACTGTACCGCCGATTTCCGTCGAAGCGCCCCACGCCAGATTCACCTGATTGGCATTGGCCGCCGCTGCTGAGGGATTTACCGCTACCACCACCGCCTGCCAAGTTGCCGATCCAGCAATCCCAAACTGCGCGCCGTACGTTCCGGGTGTCGTCGCAAAGCCCGTTTCCGTATCCAGAAAATTCGACGAAGCCGCAGGTTGCGCTGTAAAGCCGCTTCCCGTTGTCCACGTCGTGCCGATTGAAACCTTCGCAAATCCTATCAACAGATTGCTCGCTGTGGTCGTGCTTAGGCTCGGACTTACTACATCCAGTGCCTGCGTGCCATTGTCGCTGCCGATGCTGGATACGGCGTCGATGGGCGTAGTGGCGTTGGAGCCTCTGACCACCACCACAGCGATCACCAGAGGCTGGGCGATCGACATATTCATGGTGACGGTGTGGTTCGCGCCAACCGTAGGCAGACGGCTGTACCAAATTTGCGTGCGCAGGTCGTCTCCCACCGTCGTGCTCGTGGGGCCAGCAATGGACGTCCAGGAATTTCCAAAGCTGTCGCTGGGGGTCATCGTCACCCCGGCGTGCGAAGAAGCACACAGCACGATCAAGTCTCCTCCGGTGCTGTCAAAAGCCGCCGTCGTGTGCACGCTCAGCGAGGTGGCATTAATGTAGCCTTGCGTGGCTGCCACCACTGGCCCGGAAGCTCCTGCAATGGCCGTTAAGTTGGTCGGAGCTGTTGGTGTGGGCACCCCGGAACTGATGGTCGTTGCTGTGGCGGTGTTCGAAAACGGCCCTGTATTATTTCCTGTATCCTTGGCCCGCACCCGATAGCTGTAGCTGGTCGAAGAAGCCAGTCCGGTGTCATTGAACGTCGTGGTGCTTGCTGCCGTGCTGGCGATCTGCGCGAAATTCGAGCAGCCCGTTCCCTGGCAGCGTTCCAACAGGTAATTTGCGATGGCCCCACCGTTCTCCGTGGCTGCCGTCCAAGCCAAATTGATCTGCGAACTGGAAATGACGCTGGCCCCTAAATTCGTAGGAGCACTCGGGGAAGGGCCTGCCCCCGCCGCTTTCAGCGCCAGCAACTGCATGACCCACGGGCCACTGCCGTTCAGGGTGGCGGTGGCGTTGTAGTTCCCTGTGACCGTGACCACGCGGTCTTCCACCAGATCCCCATCGGGACTGGTGATGATGCGTTTGGTATAGCCGGTCCCGGAAGCTGAGGTGCTGCTCGATACTGTATTGGCGGCCACCAACAGATCGTTGCCATTGGTGGTCAGCACCGCACCGCTATCGGTAGTGGTGACGCTGCCGGTGGCTCCGCCCACTACATCGACGGGATTATTGGTATCCAAACCGCTGTATTCCAAAATGCGCAGGTCCGGATAGCTGGCCGTGGTATTGAACTTCACCGTGACCACATTGCTGCCCGCCACTGCAGCAGTGATGTTCTTGGCATAATAGAGCGCTTGGCTCACCGCTCCCGAGATCACTAACGGTGATGCTGCTAGCACATAGTTGTTGCCCTTGCTGTCGGAAACCGAACTGACCACTGCCGTGGAATCGCTCCAGCCGATGACCACCACGTTCAGGTTCCCGGAACTCTGCGCCGCCGTATATGCTGCCGCTACCTGCGCCCCCGATGTCGGTACTGCCGAGTTCACTTGAACAAAGCTCTGTCCCATCGCGGTGCGACAAAGCAGGGACGTACAGATGTAGCCGAGCAGGAGTATGCCCGCTCGGAGCTTTGCGGCTCTAGCCATCAGTGATCCTTCCGAACAAATGGGAATCGTCCGAACAAACCTCAATCTGCAGCCTGACTCGCACGTGAACTGCCAAATCTGCACGCTTGGTCATTGCGAACTCCACGGCTAGCCTTGTATTTTCAGCAAGATAGATTCAGATTCGAGGCAGCGAGGCTCGCAGAACGGCAATGCTTTGTCCTTTTAGAGCAAAGCAGTGGGCGACCAGCGAAAGCCGTAGCACATTCTCAGCTCGATACGAAAAGATATCTTCCGTTGTCAGTGTTGTCGACTGACGAGACACCCCAAGCATGTGGCACGCACCTACGCCGCAGCCCTACTATGCCTTCTCGTGCTAACTGCTCGTGGGTGGGCTACTGAGGCTTGAATGCAGCCACGATGGAGGCCCAATTGCCTACGGCGCCTGCCGTCGTCGTCCACACAAAGGTCTCGGGACTGGTGTCCGAATTGTAGTTGTGGGCCAGTCCACCGTTCTGGTCCACAGGGCTGATGCCGATGATCGGCGAAGTGGACGCCGCGTCGAATAGCCCCGGCATTGAACCGGTAATCGTGTGGGATTCCACGGTGATCATGGCGATGATCACTCCATTTGAAGTGCTGGGTGTCACCGACGCACTGGGCACATTTCCTGCAGTGCTTTGATTTCCTGTAGCCGTCCCGCTCCCATCAGATGGCGATGGCGCAGCCCCAGCGATGTCGTACAACACCAGTTCCGAGCCCCCCGAACTGTTGCTCCCATTAGTCTTGAAATTTAGGGTGCGCGTAGAAGTGCACGTCGCGTTTCCCGCGTAAAAAATCTGGGCGTCCCCGGAGGCACCAAAATTCACTGGCGGGCCCGTGGCCGTGTAGATGTTGGAACCGTTGTCCGAAATACTAGAAATGTCGTAGCCCGTGATACCCAGCCACACCGCAACGATTAAGTTGCCCGTGCAGGGAAACTGCACCGCGATCGGGTTGGACGAAAAACTTTGCGCCACGGCAATATGTTGAACACCCACTACACGTATCCCCGCTGGAGGAGCGCTCCCAGCATTGGCCGCTTTCAGCGCGATGGCCACCGTGTTCCAACTCCCCGCAGGCCCCATGGTCATGTTCGGATTTATAGCTGCCCCCGCCCCCTGCACTTGATACTGGGTCGCCTGACCGTCCTGCAAATCGGCGTTCAAAAGCGCCCAGGGATTCGTACCTGCCGTCCAGGAACTCATCGGCAAACTACCATCCGCAATGGCATATTGAAAAATGAGGTCCCCGCTCGTCGTGGGCGTGAAGCTGCCTGCAGACACGTTGCTGCCGGTACCTCCCATATTGCTATTGCCGGTACTGCCGTCAAGCGCCCCAGAGGAAGCCACGTTGAGAAACTCATAAGCCGCCGCCGCGATATGCGTAGGTGCTGAACCGCTGAACGAGATGGTTATGGAGCGCGTGCCTGACGCAACGTTTAGTGCAAAGCAGAGTTGCGCCATCTGGTTGTTGTCATTGCTAAGCGCTCCCGCCGGACAGCTATACGAATTGCCCCCATCATCGGCGACGGAAACGGTGGGAGAACCGAAGTGTGAGTAACTGAAACCCACAATGATGGCGTCCCCTCCCTGCGTGCCATTGGGAAGCTGCAAGACATAGCGGTCCACGCTATTCGATTGCGTGTTGGACGTGCTGGTGCGCTGAACCAGTGTAGGAAGGAGCGAACCAGAGTTCGCCGCCGTCGTAAAGGTGAAATCGCCACTGCTGGCCTGGTTGTTGGAAGCGTCGGCCGAGTCCACGCGATAGTGATACAACGTCGAAGCCGTCAACCCCGTCAATATCACGCTATGACTCGTCACCGCATTGGAATTCAGCGTGGAACTCTGCCCATATGCCGCCGTGCTCCCGTAATCCACCTGCGAACTTGCCCCCGCGTTCGTCGTCCAGGTGATGGTCGCCCCCTCCGAACTGATATTGCCCGCCCCCACTGCACTGATCGTCAGCGGCGTCGCTGCAGTAACGGTGACGGAGGTGGAGGCAGACTTGCTGGCGTCGGAGACGGAAGTGGCGGTCAGCGTAACCGATGCGGGAGTAGGCACGATCGACGGAGCAGTGTAGGTGACGGAGCTTGCGGTGATGCTGCTGAGGGTCCCGCAAGTTGACCCTGAGCACCCGTTGCCAGACAAACTCCAGGTAACGCCTTTGTTGGCCGAATCATTCTGGACTATAGCCGTAACACCCGTCGAATTAGAAACTTGCATAGACGCGGAGGTCGGATTCACTAAGACAGAAACGGCAGGCACTGAGGCGATGACAATAGCTGGATTCAAAGCTGCGACAATCATCGTCCAATCCGAGCTTACCGAGAAACTCGGATTGACAACGCCTGCATCTCCTTGTGTCTTTTTTGCAATCAGATTGCCGTCAAACGTCGAAAGCCCAGTCCACCCACTCGTATTGGTCACTCGCCCTGAAACAACGAACGCCCACAAGAATTCATTGGGTGCCGCAGTCGTTAGAGTCGCCGAACTTGGGCTCGCTGGCCCGGATGAGGACACTTGAGTATCTATTGGACGGGCCGAATTCACTCCCGCGAGTTCGGTAACATAGATTTCGTCGTATGGGGGGGAGGAGGCCGCAGTGCAAGTCACGGTGGTTAGCCCACCCTTGACCTTGGTCGCGATATATGCGCGCTCAGCAAAATCCCCGGATCGAGCCTCGGCTCCAATCTGCAAAAATGTATCTCCGGCCCTGTCGCTGACCCCAATGAACGTGTTACCTGCATCATAGTCGCAACCCACCAGCAAAGTGTCCCCGGCTGCTGGGTTGACGGTAGCCGACCATTTCGAGGAACTGCTTAAGAGCGAGGAAGCCTTTGTAGAACCGACGGTGGTGATTTGTGCATACAGCCCAACACTTCCCATGGTAGATAAAACCAAAAGCCGCACAACTGTCATCGCGTTTTTCAGTAGCGGTCTCCAATGTACTAGGTGACTGTTGCTAACGAGAGAATTGGTAAGCGCGCTCCGGTATTTAAGCGAGGGCGGTGTGCTGCCTTTACTTAGGTCAGAGTGACCCGCGCCGAGCGTGGGAACCTCAACCGCTCTGAAACGTTGCAAGCATGATTTCGATAGAGGCGGGAATGACGGTATTCGCACTGCGGAAAAAACGCCCGAAACGCAATGGAATCCCGGCCACGTGGCTGTAACGCGATGCATAGGCTCGCCCTCTCAAAATTGGCTTTGGCATGTGCTGGGTCGCTTGAGAGGGCGAGGAAGGTCTCGGTTAAAGCGGTGCCAAGTTGCGAATCAAGATTACCTCTATGTTCCGAACCTGTCAAAAGTTTTTTCCGGGTGTTATGTGAGTGCAATGACGATGAAAAGCAGACCGTGTTGTTAGGATCTCCTGGAAAGAGTAGACACGACGTGGTTAGGCTTACACATACTGTAATCACAGTATTTGCTGCGGCCATTCTACGTACTTTCCTGACGACCAGCAGCACGATCATTTCGAAACCGCCGACTGGGACTCCAACGGGCGCCATCAACTCAATTGAGCGAATCGGACGTTAAACTCGGTGCCGCTGGCCTTTGCTCCATCTCTCTTTACTCTGTCTCTCTTTACTCTGTCGTAAGCGAGGCACTCAACGGGGCCAACGATATTGATTCTAGTTCTGGGGGCATGACGATTCTGCCGGACTCCGCAGATCCATCCCGCGAGATAAAGGCAGTCTCGCCGCTTTGTGCTCTTTAGATGAATCACGGTGATTCTCGAGGGATGAACTAGCCGGGATCGCGAAGCACTTCCGCGGCCCCGAGCAGCCCAGTCAAAGCTGGATTTTTAGGCGGGGATCGATTTCTACGGGAGCGTATCGGGCTGGTTATATCTGTAAGACCGGACTATCCGAAACCCGCAACTTTCGTTTGCCAATCCGCGCCTCTCGTAGCTGGATGCCTGGGCTCTCGCTATGCCTTCGCGGCTTCCCCGCGGATAATATCGTACCGCTCGATCACCGCCGCCACTCCCATCCGTGCCGCTCCGTCTTCCATCCGCTGCTCCACTCGCACCACTTTTCCCATCGCCCGCACAAATACTTCCGTCCCGTGCGTAATCTCCGTGGGTAGCGTAAGGGTAATGTCTAGCTCCGAGCCCGCCTCGAAGTCTTGCTCGATCACAAAATACAAGCCGCGCGTCGATATATCGCGCGTCTTTCCTTCCGGGGAGTCCTCCCGGCGTTCTGCAGGTATTCGAATGATAATCGGCAAGGACAAATCATAACGACGAGCCGTCCGGCGTTCCGTCATTCCCCCGACCTCCACTATTGCGGCGGTGACGTGCTTTGAACCGCGCTGTCGGCCTGTGAAGTTACTAGAGCGTATTGCACAACCCATCTAAGTTATTGATTCTATTAGGCCGAAACCCGGTTGTGCAACAGCTTCTAGAAATCAGCAGACTTTGCCAGTTTCATCTCCGTGCCTCGATGTAAGCGGCAGGTCCGATCTTCTATTCGTTTATTCGTTCCGCGTCCCAACCGTTGCCGGCGTTTCCGCTGGTGCCGGCGGCGCCGTGGCCGAACGCCGCGTGCGCGGCGTATCCAGATTGAACTGCCTCATTTTATACAGCAGCGCCTTATAGCTGATGCCCAGCATTTTCGCGGCATCCTTGCGGCACCACCGTGTCTTCTCCAGCGCATCCGCGATCGCTTCCATTTCCGCTTCGTCTTTTAATCCGCGCACCAGCGCTTTCAGCCCCTGTTCACGAGGCGCCGCGGGCTCCTCGCGCGGAGAAGTGCGTTGACGCGCGGAGGACATCTCCACCAGTTCCCGCAAGCTACCTTCATCGTCCTCGAGAATTACGTACCTTTTCACGAAATTCTCGAGCTCGCGCAAATTCCCCGGCCACGGATAATTCACCGCCGCATCCAGCAAGTGCTTCGAAGGGCCTGACGGTGTCTTCCCGAATTTCTCGCTGTACTGCTCGAGAAAATGGCGGAACAACAATGGAATCTCGACCAACCGCTCGCGCAGCGGCGGCACCAAAATCGAGAGCACGTTCAGCCGGTAATACAAATCTTCACGGAAACGACCCGTCTTCATGGCCTCTTGCACGTCCACGTTTGTCGCCGCTAGCACCCGCACATCCGTATCAATCAGGTGCCGCCCTCCCAGCCGTGAATACTGATGATCCTGCAGCACGTGAAGGAGTTTGGCCTGCAAAGGCGTGGTCATCTCCGCGATTTCGTCTAGGAAGATCGTCCCCTTGTTCGCCATCTCAAATTTGCCGGGCTTGCTCCGTATCGCACCAGTGAAAGCACCTTGCTCAAAACCAAACAGCTCGGATTCCAGCAGCTCCCCGGGTAGCGCCGCGCAATTTACCTTTATGAAAGGCTGGTTGCGCCGCTTCGAACGTAAGTGAATCATCCGCGCCACGACTTCCTTACCGACGCCGCTTTCTCCACAAATAAAAACTGGCACATCCACTGGAGCAATCTGCAATATCTGCTGTCGAATTCGCACCATCTGTGGGCTGGCAGCGAGAAAGCTCAGATCCTCCGTCACCTGGTCGCAATAATCGCGCAAAGCCTGGTTTTCCGTAGTGAGCTGCTTCTTCTGCCGCGACTTCAACATCGCCGCATCCAATTCGGTCTTCTCGAACGGCTTCGTTAGGTAGTCGTGTGCTCCGATGCGAATCGCTTCCACGACGGTGCCCACTTCATTCGAGCATGACAACATGATGACGTTCAGGCCCCGGTCCGCCTGCATCAGTTCTTTCAAAGTCTCGATCCCGTTAAGTTCGGGCATGAGAACATCCAAAATGATGAAGTCCGGCCGCTCCCCGCCGTTCACTTTCGCAATAGCTTCTCTTCCGGAACTCACGGTCTCAACGTCGTATCCGTCCACTTCCAGCAGTGTCTGCAAATATTTTCGGATGCTCGGCTCATCATCCACCACCAGAATTTTTTCTTTAGCGGCCATCGAGTTCTCCCTTTACCTTGCCCCAAATTCTCAAAAATTATCCTTGATCCATCGGCAACAAAAATGTGAATTTGCTTCCTATCTTCGGTTCGCTTTCCACCCAGATCTTCCCGCGATGAGCCTGAATAAGCCGTTTCGCAATCGCCAGTCCGAGGCCCATCCCCGAAGTGTTCCGGTCAACGCGTACAAAATCTTCAAAAATCTCCTGATGATGCTCTGCCGCAATCCCCGGTCCGGAGTCCGCCACGGAAACTTCAACGCTATTGGGCCGCGGCAGCCGGAATCGCCGCCGCTCTTCCACCGGCGCAACCGCCGCCACGCGCCGCTCCCAGAAATGGGGCCCAGCTTTTAATGTCACACTTCCGCCCGCTGGCGTATGTTTCAGAGAATTGTCCAAAAGATTCGCCGCCGCCTGCTGCACTTTCTGATAGTCGAACCGGAACGTCGGAATCGACGGATCGAAGCTCGCTTCCAGCTTGACCCCTTTGCGTTGAAAAGCCTCCGACCACCGCTTCGCCACCTCATCCAGACAGTCGCGAAGATCATTCTCTCGAAGTTGCAGCACCAATTTGCCGCTCTCTAGCGCGGAATAGTTCAGGAACATAGAAACCAGCCTCACCAGCCGCTCGCAGTTCTCCTTGGATTCCTCTAGGATGTCGCGCTGCTTGTCCGTCAAGCGTCCTAGCGATCCCGTCAGCATCAGGTCGTAGTAACCTTTAATCACGGCCAGCGGCGTCTTCAATTCATGCGCTGCAGATGCCAGAAATACCGTCTTCTGCCGGTTCACTTCTTGCAATTTCAAATAGGCCGCGAGCAAATTCCGATACGTAATCTCTCGTTCCTGCAACAGCTCCTGCACGGTTAGCTGCGTCGCCGCATCCGGCGCGGCCTCTGCAGAAGGCCCCGTCTCCAGTTGTACGATCAAACATCCCGGTTCGGCCATCCACTGAATGCGCGCGCGAATCTTCTTCTCCCTGCGCATTACTTCCATTTCCACTTCGTGCTCTCCCGCGTCGATTTTCTGCCCGATCTGATTCGGTTCGATTTTCAGGAGATCACTGAACAGATTTAACCCGCTCGCATCGCCGGTCCCCTCTGGCCCTAGATATTCCCTTGCGGTGCCATTCGATAGCAGCACCCGCCCGTTCCTTTCAGCCAGCCACATGGGGGTTTTCGCCGCCTCAAGCAGCGTTCTCACAAATCCGAACGGCAAGGTTAGGACCTTCCGATTCTCGGTAACCGTAGGCGTGGCAATGATCCCAGGCATTTGCAGGTGTCGCCTCTCCACTACTACAGGAAAAAATTTTCCCTAGCTGAGATCTCATGCTCGCAGAGGACTTTCGGACTGTCAATGGCAAATGCGTTCCATTTGCACATTTAAGGAAACGAAGTGGCTTGCGCATGAACAAGAATGGGTGAGCAATAAATTGCCGGCTCCGAGTCAGTTTCAACTGCATGTAAACAAATTACTTATTAGAATTTTTCACGAATAAATGTGGCACTCCGTATGCTCATTCCCGTACTAGTTCCTTGGTACTAAGCGAATTCTATGCAGACTAGACTTCTGAAGGATAGTAAGCGCGTGGAGCCCTCTAACCTAAGACGGTCCCCTCGCATTCGTCTCCAAATGCCCGTTTTCTTGCGCGCGGCAGACACCTCCGGGGCTGAATTCATCGAGCTCACAAAAACGCTAAACATCAGCGCCACAGGTGCTTGTGTAGCCTCTACCCATATACTTCACCCCGATCAGATCGTCCATCTTACCATTCCTGCCCCCTCCTCCGCCTCCTCTGGAGTCGTTCCTAGCGAAACTCCTCCGATCACCGCAAGAGTCCTCCGCCAGGATTCCGCCGGCGACATGCGACTCTTTGGAGTGGAATTCCTCAAGCCACTTGAGTAAAGTATTGCCGCTTTGAAGGATGGCTCGCCCTTCACTCGTGTAAGAAAGTTACAGTCAGACCGAACTGTTCCGGCGAACGTCCACAAAGTTTTGGCAATATGTCTAAGTAATCTAACGACATAGCCAAAAATCAAGGTTATACCCTATTGGCCCTGGAGCCTGTGAGACTTAGCTTTGCGTTGGTCTTATGCTTGCTCCTTATAAAAAGTCAAAGCCGTATGTGTGTTCCCCAAACCCCGCAGGGATAGGCTAAAGTCAGGTGTATACCGGATATGCCCAGCCCCGGCGCACCCGCGCCCCCGCGTTTGCCGATTGAGGATTCGTATCTCGAGCTGCTTGCTGACACGCTCGAAAGTCTTGATATTTCTGCTCGCGGCCAGTTCCTCCAGCGCTACTTCCGCACCATCACCCATCTAGATCTTCGTGAAGCGCAGTGCGTGCAACTCTGGGATGAGATGCTCACGCGTCGCCGCGAACTCAGCGAACATATGGAACGGCAAATCTCGCTGAAGACTGCCCTTATGGATGTGCTCACTTCCGCCGGACTTTTCCGCGTCCCCATCCTCATCGAGTACAACGAGTTGAAAAAATTGCAATTGAATGCCGTCACCGATCCACTCACCGGTCTCTACAACCGCCGTCTCTTCAGCGAAGCCTTCGAAAAAGAACTCAATCGCGCCCGCCGCTACGGCCAGCCTCTCGGCCTCGTCATTCTCGATTTGCACCGCTTCAAGGAAGTCAATGACAAGCACGGCCATCCGCGCGGCGATGAAGTTTTGCGCGCGGCCGCGGCTACGCTGAAAAAAGCTCTTCGCACCTCGGACTCCGCCTTCCGCATCGGCGGCGACGAATTCGCTCTTCTCCTCCCGCAAACAGATGCGGCGCAAGCCGTCGCGCTCAGTCGCCGTGTCGGCACCGTTTTTGGCGAATCCATCGTGCACTTTCAGATGGGTGTAAGCGTCAGCATGGACCACGGCGTCGCCACTTTTCCTCAAGACGGAGATCAAGCCGATCAATTAATCCGCGTTGCCGATGAGCGCCTCTATCGGTTAAAGCACGCGAATCATGGCAAGACTCCCACTACGGGCCCACGCACCGAGCCTGCCTCAAGTCCCGCTCCAGAACCCTCCGCTCCTGCTCCCTCTGAACGCCAGTCTCTCGCGCCGAAGCCCATTCCATTCGAATCCAAACGCACTTTTGAAAAACCCGACACGGCAATCTCCGCCGCAGCTTCTTCATCCGCTTCGGAGATTTCCGGCAGCCACGCTCTGGCGGTCCCGCCCCCCGCCCGCGTCTATACCGTCCCGCGCAAGGCCGAGCGCGTCTCGATGTCTGGCACCAACGCTTACGCCGTTCTAGGCGATCAAGGCGTTCGTCGCGCCCGTGTCCTGGATCTCGGCTTTGGTGGAGTTGCTCTGGAACTTGAATCTCAGGAAGAAATACCGGAAAGCATTCTCGCCGTGCTGCACGTGCCCATTCTTCCGCCAGTGCGCGTCAATCTTAAACCCGTCTGGTTCCAGCGCACTCCGCAAGGCGCTTATCGCATTGGCTGCGCATTCGTCTCTTGAACTCGCCGTCTCAACCTCACCCTAAATCCAAATTTCGCGGGTTTTCGCCAATCTCAACTACCAGTCTGCGCCAAATGCAATCGCAAATATCTTGAAGTAAACAACAGCGCCTGCTGAATATGTGCAAGCCCCAATCCCCAGCGCAGCAACGCCTGTTCAGGCGACTCGCCCTTTGCAGCGAGCCTCAGCCACAATGCCAGTCCTTTCTGACCTGCCTTATCTTGGCTTCCCGAGCTACTTATCGAGATACTTCCCGGCGTCAAACAAAGAGTCGTGTCGAGCGACTCCTGAGATCCCGCTTCCTTCAATAGCTCGATCAATTTTTCCATCAAAAGAAAATGCAGGTTCCTATTGCAGCTATTCTCGGCCTCCCGAAACTCAAGAACAATGTCCCCAAAATAAACTCGGCCGCCCGCCGATTCGTCCGCCGATGGACCGGCCAGCGGCTGCGCGACACAAAACAACGAATCATCACTCTCGATCGCCACATGAAAACTCTTCATCGCAAGACCAACCGCCGCTTCTCCAGAAACTACGACTGCTCCACCAGTTCGTTTCGGAATCTCTCCAACCGCCTCTACTCGCATGCCTGCGAACCTACGCGAAGCCCATCCGTCCCGCAAGCGCAAACAGTCGCGCGGCACCGGCCCGCACACTTTCTCTGCAAATTCCCCCAATAACGGGTTCCTGCTAGAATCCCGCCAGCAAAATAAACGCGCACGGAGGCCTTCATGAACGAACCCACGCCAAGCCGCCCCTACTGGCCCGATTTCGCAGAAATGTCCAAAGATCCCGCCAAAGGCCTGAAACCCTGGAGTTGGGCCCTCGAGCGTCTAGAAAGATCACACAACTATTGGATCGCCACCACGCGCCCCGGCGGCCGTCCTCATCTCATGCTGGTTTGGGGAGTCTGGTGGGACGATGCGTTCTGGTTCAGCACCGGTCCAAATACTCGCAAAGCGAAAAACATCGCTGCGCACACTTACTGTTCTATCGGCACCGAGCAAGCCGACGAGGCCGTCATCCTCGAAGGCGTCCCCCTCGAAATCACTGACCGCGCCGTTTGGAAGCGTCTCGCCGCCGTCTACAACAAAAAATACGGTGGCGACGTCGAGCCAATGCTCACAACCTCCGGGGGCAACGTCTACCGCGTCGAACCCGAAACAGCCTTCGGCCAGGACGAGCACGCCCCTAACTTCGCCGAATCCGTCACCCGTTGGCGTTTTTCGAAAACTTAGACCGTTAGAAACATAGCCCAAATCTCAAAAACAAAAGCAACGCTCATTCTTCCAACGCGGCGTGCGGAATTTCTCCAACCATTCACTGCTTCGGCGCCTGGTTCCACATCTCCTGCTTCACCTTCCACTCCCCGTTCGCCTCACGATGCAGCACCAGCGCCATCTTCCCGTGCGAATCGATCACCGGTTTCCCATCCGGCGGCTGCACCACCTGATGTTCATTTGCCCATTCCGAAGCCCAATCCCCCGAGATTTGTATATCGTGAAAATCTATCTCTTCCTTCACGACTTTATACCCCGGCATCTGCGAAAGAATATTTTCCACCCACGCCACAATCGCTTTCTTCCCAATTAACGGCGCTTCCCCGGGCATCAAACTCACTCCATCTTCCGCCCACGTACCAAATATCCCCGCCGTGTCCATCTTCAAATGCAACTCAACATATCGCTTGTTGAACGCATCAATTTCATCCTTAGCGCTAACCGCGCCTCCTCCAAACGCAAACGCCGCCCAGATAGCTACAACCGCCATAGCCACGCCGCGTATCCATCTCATTCACCACCCCCCATCCCCACGCAATCTTGGACCGGAAACATAGCCTATCTCCGATCCAAACGCCAAGCGAGTTAATGGTCCTGTGCTTCAAACATCCCCGCCCAGAATTTTCACCGAGTTTGGAAATGGCGCCATGTTGCCGTATAATTGGGGTTTGCATCGCGACCTAGCGACGCGGCTGTAGCTCTCACCCCTTTGGGGTGAGGCCTTTCTCGCCGAGAACAGGCAAGCCGTGCAGACCGGACGCGAACGAATGGAGCCTCATGAAACCCGGTATTCACCCCGACTATCACGCCGTAACCGTCCATTGCGCCTGTGGCCACAATTTCTCCACCCGCTCGACCATCAAGGGCGACATGCTCAAAGTCGAAATCTGCTCCAATTGCCACCCTTTCTTCACCGGCAAACAAAAACTAATTGACACCGCAGGCCGCGTCGAACGCTTCACCAAAAAATACGCCGACGCCGCCGCCAAAGTCGAAGCCTCTAAAACCGCCGCCGCAAAAAAGTAACCGCGCGGTTGAGCTCAACTAGGTAGCGCGTGGGACAGACAATCTTGTCTGTCCCACTCCTGTTTTATATGCTTTTTTTCTGAGAACTAAACGAAGGGATTTTCCACGGGGATCTGAAAGTACTTCTGCCCGGCATTTAAGTCTTCGGAGAGAATCCGTCCGCATCCCCCGCGTTCGGCGGCGGCGATGATCAGTCCGTCGTAGAAATGAATACCATAAGCCGCTCGCGCCTCGACCGCTCGGCGGACCATTCCATGGTCGGGATGCACCAACCTTATTGCCCCAAGCGCATCCAACGCGATCAGCACTTCTTCCGGTCGCATCGGCCGCGCCACTTTGTGCAGAAGCGTGGCCGCGAATTCCCCCATAACCTGAAGGGATGCAACCCCTTCCCCGCTCAGCGCTTTCCCCACAATACCTTGCGCTATCTTCTGCTTTCGCGCATCCCCAGGCGTATATGCATACACCAAGATGTTCGTGTCCAGGAAGTCAGGACCGCTCATGCAAGTCCTCTCGCCTCCAATTCTTCTTCCCCATCGTGACCTTAACGAGCTCAAAGCTCCTCTCCAGCGCTTCTAGCTCCCTCTTCTTTCGCCCTGATTTCGCATTTTCCTCGGCAACTTGCTCGAGATAGGCGCGCACCAATCCAGTGAGCGTCGTATCACGATCCGCCGCGATTTTCCGCACTTCCTTCACAAGCCTGTCGTCCAGCGTTAGCGTAATATTCATCTCTCACCCACAATAAGGGAATCTCTACCCATAATAAGGGAATACCCTCCCGCTTACAAACTCATTTGTCCTTCTCGTGCGCCGCGCCCTTTCTCGCTTCTTGATTTTCGAGGAGTGCTCCTAACTCGATCAGCCCCCTCCGCGAGTCTCAGCGTCCTCTGCGTCTCTGCGTTATCTTTTTCTTCTCCGTTTTCTTTCCTCTCAACTTCTAACTGTCGACTGTCAACCCCCGACTTTCGGCTTCCCCCATTTCCGCATCCATGTAGAATGAACCACCAACGTGGCCACTCAATCCCGCATGTTCGAGCCCAGCCGTCCCGGCGAACTAGTCGAAACCGCCGCCCCCCGCGTCACCCTCCGCAACGCCTTCGCGCATCCCTACGATTCCGCCATCGCCGCCGCCCGCACCTGTTACGCCCCGCGCCTGATCGTCCCCGAAGAAATCACCGACAAACAACGCCTCAACATCGGCGCCGCCACTTTCTATAGTGGCCATCACACCGTCTACCAGCACGCCCATTTCGAATTCGGCCTCGAACACGTCAGCCGCCAATTCGTCTGGTCCTTCCTCCACGCCCATCCCTTTTACAATTCCGAGCAGCAAAGCCAGCGCTATGTCCGCCTGGATCGCGCCCAAGCTTACATCCCACCCTCATCTCTTTTCTTCAACGACACTCATCGCGCCATTTACGAACAAGCCATCGCCCGCGCCTGGAACACCTACCGCGAACTCTCTCTTCTCCTCGTCAACGACGCTCGCGCCATCCTCAGTGACATCTGGCACATCGGCCCCATGTCCCACCCCAAGCGCCTCCAAAAGATCGAGCGCGCCGCCGAAAAACGCGCCATCGAAATCGCGCGTTACGTCCTCCCCGTCGCCGCCTTCACCACGATGGTTCACACCATCTCCGGCATCGTCCTCCACCGCCTCTGGCGTATGAGTGCCGCCAGCGACACCCCCAGTGAATCCCGCGCCATCATCGGCGAAATGGTCGCGCAAGTCCGCGCCATCGACCCGCAGTTTTTTGAACGCTTCGGAACTGAACCCCTGGAAGAACGCCCCGAGTGGAATGTGTCGACTCTCAACGGCGCCGCCCACTCGCCGACCGATCCCCATCACGGCGAAACATTCGCGCGCGAATTCGACGTCAAGCTCCAAGGAAAGACTTCCAAGCTCCTCGACTACTCCCCCAACGCCCCCCGCGTAATGGCCGAAGCCTACCGCGCCGTAGTCGGCCTCACTGAATCCCAATGCCCGGACTCCGAAGCCATCGATCGCCTTCTCAACCCCGCCCGCAATCCCTACCGCCTTGAAATCCTCGACGTCGGGGTCCACGCCCCCATGATGCGCGCTCTCCAGCACGCCAATTACACCTTCGCCAAAAAAATCAGCCACACCGCCGACAGCCAAGACCAGCGCCACCGCATGGTCCCCGGCTCGCGCCCGCTTCTCACTCTAGCCGACACCCGCGAGCCCGACTACATAACGCCCGCTCTCCTCACGCAAAATCCCCGCGCCAAAGAACTCTACGACCGCGCCATGCAAGATGCCTGGACCGCCAAAAACAATCTCCTAGATGAAGGCGTCTCTCCCGAAATCGCCCTCTATCTCCTCCCCAACGCCAAATCCATACGCCTAGTCGAAAGCGGTTCCCTCCTCCATCTCCTCCACAAATGGACCATGCGCACCTGCTTCAACGCCCAGGAAGAAATCTACGCCGCGAGCATGGACGAAGTCGCTCAACTCCGCCAAGTCCACCCTCAACTCACAAAACACATCGGCCCACCCTGCCATCTCCGCGCCAACATCACCACCCCCATCTGCACCGAAGGCTCCCACTTCTGCGGCGTAAAAGTCTGGCTCGACTTCCCCAACACCCTGCGCCGCATCTGAGGGTCATTTTCAAATTGTAGTGGCGCAGCATGCTGCGTCACTCTCGGCAGGCTCGCGGTCTCACCAAGTAACGGCTCCGGCTCCCCAAACGTCTATACTGTAGCGGGGACTTCTACCATGCACATGGTCCTTCGGCCTTTCCTTTCGGTTGTTACCTCAGCTCTTTTGCTGTCTCCTATTTGCTTGCCATACGACACGCATCTTTCTGACGAAGCGGTCCGGGACGCCTATTTTTTCGCCCAGCATCACGACAAATCCCTCGCCGATTTTTTCACCAAGTACAACAAATACCTTCCTGCGCCCGAAACCGGCCCGCAAATTTCGTCCGTCACGTTTCTCACCCCGTTCGCTCTCATCGTTCAAAATGTTATGCAGCGCTCCACCGGCTATAGCGCTCAGCAGGCCGAACTGGATCATCGCAATCAAGACGAATCCGTTGAAATCATCATCCAGATTCAACTCACTCCGCCCTACGGTCCTCTCATCCCTAGACCTGTGGACTCGGGTTCCGGCTCCACGACCGGTTTCGCACTTCGCCCGTACGACTTCTGGAAAGACTTTGCCGTGGAAGTCTTCAACAAAAACAAGGCTGTTATGCCCCTCTCCTCCTCTGGCGACTCCCTCGTCAGTTGCGCAGACGCTGCTACCGCCTGCGATCTTTCCGGTGCCACTCTCCGCTATGAATTCTCCGCCGATGCCTTTCCGTCCGAAACCGCCGTCATTCACATCACACCGCCTGAGGGAGACCCGGTCACGGTGGAATTTGATCTTTCCTCTCTCCGCTGAGAGGCAGCTGCTTAATGCATCTAGCCCTTCGCTCCTGCTCCGCCATCACCGCTGCGGCGGAGTTCCTCCTCCCGGTTCGCTTTCGACACGCCCCTCTCCCAACAAGCCGTCCGCGACGCCTATTTCCTCGGCCAGCACAACGACCAATCCACTCTCTCCTTCTTCAACCCCTACTTCCGTGTCCTCCCCAAGCCCGACAAGGGTGCCTATATCGCCGAGGTCGAGGTCTACACCCCCTACGCCCAGATCATCGAAACCTCGCGCCGCCGCTCCATGGGCTACAGCGCCCAACAAGCCGAATAAGATTATCGTCACCACCACGACAAGCTCTACATCTGCGTCCGCATCGACTTCACAGACACCTACGGCGCCCTAGAACTCTACCGCTCCGCCAAAAGCGACCGCGAACAATCCGGCGACGACCAACCCCTCCCCGATTTCTACCGCGATTTCCGTGTCGGTCTCTCCCAACGCTCCACCCCATCCCACGAAGACCAGTGGATCGAGCCTCTTCGCATCATCCTCCAGCCCTCCTACATACAAGCCTCAAACCACTATCCATTTATCCCCGAAGACCTAGGCTCCTCCTTCTACTCCACGCCCGGAGGCTCCTACGACGCCTACTCCGGTGCCAACGTCTACCCCACCGGCTGGCTAGCCTGGCTCGTCTACGATGCCAGCGACGTCGACTCCGACGACGCCACCGTCGAAGTCATCACCACCGACGGCCAGCACGTCTCCGTCCCCTTCGACCTTTCCCGCCTCCGCTAGTTGTGTTTGCGAAATTGGAGCACTTTGCGCCGGATAGGCACGACTCTCTTCCCGCACTCGTCCCGGGTATTCGTTTTCCGCCCATTCGAATCAGCGCGTAACCCGCTGCATCCAAACCCACTTACAAGATTACACTTGACAACTAGTACGGATATGTTATACTGGTGGTGTTCTTAGTCGAGGAGGAGACAGAACATATGCACTTGCCTCCGCAACTCGCCCGCCCCACCAAATCCGTTCCCACCCCTCGATTCCATCCCAGCTCTTGCAGTGGGGGACGTTCAGGTCCGGCCTTCGCTCGCGCTTTTTGCCGCCGGTGCGCCTCCTCCGCTATCCCCTTTAGAATCCGCACTTACGTGGAACACGCCCGTAAATCCCGTAGAATCCGCACTTCCAAAACACAGGACTTAAAGTCCTTTAGAATCCGCACTTACGGGAAAACCGGGGTGGGGAGGGGTGATTATTGTTAACTAAGATTCAGCGAACCCGTCAAGATCGCGCCCGGGTAGCACAGGCACTCTTGCCTGTGCTTCGTCGTCAAGATCGCCAGTGCAAGGTTACCGGACCCGGCATGGGATGCACCATCGCCGCACCCGTCCGCCGCGACTCAACCAGGTTTGCCTTCAGCCCGAAATACCACTTCGCTGGCCGGTCCGCGTCATCGATCAGCATCAACCGGGGATTGTGCTTCAATCCCTCAGCCTGCAGGATCATCGTCTCCTGGTCCTGCCGCAAGAACTTCTGGGCAAAAACTCTGAAAATCGCCACCGGCAAAAGCAAATTCCAAGCCGCCACAAAATCAATCCGGCAAAGGTCCCGCCTCACTGGCGTGACGGTCGCTCGGCTGGAGAACCAAAGCTTCCCGCTCCGAATCTCCTCGGTCCGAATATTTGGGAGCACGAAGTCGATCGTCGTAGTCACAGGCTCGCCCGTATATTTCTGCAGCATGCGATAAGGCGCGCTGTTCGAGCTCGGCGTATGCGGGCTCATCCGAAATCCATTCGGAATCGGCTCAAATTTTTTTTCCTTCTCGTGAATGCTGTGCCGGCTCCGCCAGTACCACGATTGATGCACAAACGGCCCATGCGCCGGGTCCATCAATCCAATGATCCCCTGATCCACATGCGCCGGCAGGTCACAAGCCAGATGCGTGATCCTATACTTCTCGCTGAAAACGGCCAATTTCGGCGCCGCTGGAATCGCCTCCGCCAATCGCGTTCCCGGAGCGTTGTCGGACGCTGTCCGCCCGCTCGATGCGTCGGGCGCCACGCGGCCACCAGAATTCATGTACACCCAGATGTACCCGTCGCGCTCTTCGCAAGGATAGTGCCCCGCAAAAATTCGCTCTACTTTCAGTTTGTCCTGACTCGTCAGCGACGGAATCTCAACGCAGCGCCCGCTGCACGCCTCAAATCGCCATCCGTGATAACTGCATTCGAGCGTCTTTCCGTCGAAATGTCCATACGAAAGCGGAATTCCCCGGTGCGGGCAGGAATCGCGCATTGCAAAAGCCTTTCCATCGGCCGCGCGTCCCAAGACCAACGGCACCTCGAGCAGCATCGCCGTCGCCAGACGATTCCCGGTTACCTCCGTGCTTCGCAGCGCCGGATACCAAAAATCCCACAAAAACCCGGGGTCGTTTTCGCTAGGGCCTTCCCGAGCCGCCTCGCCGTTTGCTTGCAACAAAGTTCGCACCGCTTCGCTCATAATCGTGGATGCATCGTAGTACACCGCATCGCGCCGGGGCAACCAGCCCGCGCGGCCGTCTCGCAGCAACCGCGCCACGCGTCGCACTACTTGCCTTGTTGCATCGTGGCAACCGCGGAGCGCATCCAATTGCGTGTTTCTGATTTCAGCGCTATCCTTATCCGTGATGACTTCGATGTACGCCGCGTTCTATTAGCTGATCCCGCTCCGCTCGCCTTTGTCGCGAGCTCGCTTTTTCCTTCGCTACTCACTATTCACTGATCACGATTCACTGCTCTCAAAGGATTTGCCATGGCCGTAATGACGTTGTCAGACAAATTGGATCAGCTGGGCACGCGCTACGACGAGTTGACGCAGCAGCTTTCGACTGCGGAAGTCGCGTCGGATTCGGCGCGCTTCCAAAAGATTGCCAAGCAGCACGCCGAACTCGAAGAAATCGTCGCCAAGCACCGCGAGTTCAAGCAAGTCGAAAAGGACCTCGCCGGCGCGCACCAGATGGTCGTCGAGAACGAAGACGCCGAGATGAAGCAGATGGCTCTCGACGAAGAGAAGCAGCTCATCGCGCGCAAGGAAATTGTCGAGCGCGAACTGAAACTGCTTCTTCTGCCGAAAGATCCGAACGATGAGAAGAGCGTCATCGTGGAAATTCGCGCCGGGACGGGCGGCGACGAAGCCGCGCTCTTTGCAGGCGAACTCTTCCGCATGTATTCGCGTTACGCGGAAACGCTCGGCTGGAAAGTGGAGGTCCTCGAAAGCTCACCTTCCAATCTCGGTGGCGTGAAGGAAATCGTCGCGGCGATTCAGGGCCACAAGGTTTATTCCAAGCTGAAGTATGAAAGCGGCGTTCATCGTGTCCAGCGCGTCCCTGCCACGGAAACGCAAGGCCGCATTCACACATCCGCTGCAACGGTAGCCGTCCTCCCCGAAGCGGATGAAATCGACATCAAGATCGAAGCAAAAGATTTGCGCATCGACACGTTCTGCTCCTCCGGCCCCGGCGGACAGTCAGTGAACACCACCTACTCTGCGGTGCGTATCACACACATCCCCAGCGGCCTGGTAGTTTCGCAGCAAGACGAAAAATCGCAAATCAAAAACCGCGCAAAAGCCATGCGCGTGCTGCGCGCCCGCCTGTACGAAATGGAACTAGAAAAACAACAAGCCGCCATCGGCGCAGAGCGCCGCGGTCAAATTGGAACCGGTGACCGCTCCGAAAAAATCCGCACCTACAATTTCCCGCAAAATCGCGTGACGGATCACCGCATCGGCCTAACCCTTCACCAATTAACGGAAGTCATGGAAGGAAAGCTCGGCGCGTTAGTCGATGGCCTGGTCAGCCACTACGAGGCCGAACGCCTGGAGCAAGAGTTGGCCGGCGCGTAAGTAGGACAGACACTCCTGTCTGTCCTCTTTACATTTTTGTCTTGAATTTCTTGTTTCGTTTGATTTTCGATCCGCTTCAACCACAGACAGGCAAGAATGCCTGTCCACCAGGTCGCCTTAGAAATGGACGTTCGCACTGCATTAAAACAGGCCATTACGCAACTGCGCGAAGCTGATGTCCCGTCGTTCACGCTGGCTGCAGAGCTACTGCTCCTTCACACGCTGGGCAAGGATCGCACCTGGCTCTACACGCATCCTGAAGAGCTCATGTCCGAAGGCAACGCGCAGCGGTTCCAATCCTTGCTCACCCGCCGCGCCGCCGGCGAACCCACGCAACATCTCACCGGTAAACAAGAATTCTGGGGTCTGGAATTTGAAGTCACTCCCGACGTGCTGATTCCCCGCCCCGAAACAGAACACGTCATCGAAGTCGCTCTCGACCGCCTTGCTGTCCGAGAAATTCGCGCGGGCCGCTCCCCAAAAAACACTGGCGAAGGTTTATTGATCGCGGACGTCGGCACCGGCTCCGGCTGTATTGCCATTGCTTTGGCCAACGTGCTAAAGGACGCGCGAGTTATTGCAACCGACATTTCTGACACGGCTCTCGACGTAGCCCGCCGCAACGCCGTCCGTCATGCAGTCAGGGATCGTATTCATTTCGTCGAGTGCAATCTCCTGAGCGATGCCGCAGCCTCGGCTGTAGGGGCGCAGCATGCTGCTCCCCTACAAGACAAGGTCTCGACAGCTAGCGTTACACCCGCGTGTGCATTCGATCTGATCGTCAGCAATCCGCCGTACATCGGCCGCAAGGAGAAAGAAACGCTGCAACGTGAAGTTCGCGACCACGAACCAGAACTCGCGCTTTACGGCGGCGAAGAGGGTTACGAATTTTACGCCGGTCTGATTGCCCAAGCCGCGCATAGTCTGGTGCATGGCGGCCTCCTAGTTCTCGAGCTCGGCCATAACAGCCTTCCGGCGGTCCAACCCATTCTCGATATTCCGAAATGGACAAACGTCGGCGTAACCAATGACCTGGCCGGAATCTCCCGCGTCATCGCTGCGGAAAGGACTTGAGCAGGACTCATTCAGGCGTTACAATAGAGGGCGAACTAATTAATTAGTTTGCGTCTTAGGAGTTGCCAATGCCGCCACGGGCAGGTACGAAGCGAATTCCAAGAATTGTGCCGGCGCTCACAGCTCGCACACAACTCGGGCAGATTCTCAGGCGCGTCCGGAAGGACAAGGAAAAATTCGTCATCGAGAAACGCGGTGAGCCACAAGCCGTAATCATATCCGTCGAGGAGTATCTACGGCTGTTTGACAAACCGATTCCTGCATTTGAAGCGATTCGCCGTGAAGCCAAAACCAAAGGCCTCGATCGGCTGACGATGCGGGACATAAACAGGGAAATAAAGCGCTATCGCCGCGAGCGCAAAAAAAAGACTGACGGATGATTCGGGCGGTGCTCGACACGAATGTCGTCGTCTCGGCGCTTCTGAAACCCGAAGGACCGATGGCATCCATCCTGGATTTGGCCGCGTTGCAGCGATTCCGTTGTTATGTGTCGGAGCCAATTCTCGAAGAGTATGGCGAAGTGCTGGGAAGAGCGTACCTGGGGCTCAATGAGCAAGCGACTTTCGGATCAATGAAGAGATTGAAGGAATCAGCGGTCCTCGTGGAACCCCGCAGGCAAGTGCGAATTTGCACGGACGCAGAAGACAATAAATTTCTAGAGTGCGCGCTTGAAGCGAGAGCGGACTACGTCGTCACGGGCAATGTGCGCCATTTCCCAGTGCGATTTCAGGACATTCGCGTAATTCGTTCTAGGCAATTCCTCACAGCGCTTGCCGCAGAGCCGCGCTGAGCGGTTCCCAACTCGAAGAAATTGAAAGCAACGGAGAAAACGGCGTAGGCTACCTCCATGCCGGAGATGGCGCGGTTTCGGGCGAAGCATGGGCCGCTGGAGGAACAGGCGTCGAATGCGATCGCGTCGATTCTGCATGTGGACATGGACGCGTTTTTTGTGTCGGTGGAACTGCTGGAGCGGCCGGAGCTTCGCGGCAAGCCAGTGGTGGTTGGCGGGCGGCCGGACCAACGCGGAGTTGTTACAGCGGCGAGTTACGAAGCGCGCAAGTACGGCGTGCATTCCGCGATGCCGCTGCGCACGGCTGGGCGGCTTTGTCCTCACGCGGTTTTTCTCGACGGGCATCATGAAAAATATGGAGAGTGGAGCGACCGCGTCGCGACAATACTTGCGGGGTTTTCTCCGATTGTGGAAATGGTCTCCATTGATGAGGCCTATTTGGATCTGGCCGGAACAGAGCGGCTGCACGGGCCACCTCTGGCTGCGGCAGACAAGCTTCTTCGCACCATCACGAGTACGACGTCACTTCCCTGCTCCGCTGGTCTTGCTACGACTCGGCTCGTCGCGAAAGTCGCTTCGGACCAAGCCAAGCCGCGCGGGCTCGTGTGGGTAGCGCCGGGCCAGGAAGCGCGGTTTCTTGCGCCTCTTTCCGTGCGGAAGATTCCAGGCATCGGCGAAGTTACGGAGCGCGCTCTGCGAGCCCTGGGCATCGAAACCGTGGATCAACTTGCGGCGATTCCGGAGAAAAAACTCGAAAAGATTTTTGGCCAGTGGGGAGATGCGCTTTATCGCAAAGCGCGCGGCGGCGATTCCTACGAATTCGTCATCGATGCCGAGCCCAAATCTATTTCGCACAATCACACGTTTGGTGAAGATACGAATGACACTGAGGCGCTGCACGCTTTACTCAGCCATCTCTCGCAAAAAGCCTGCAAGCGTCTTCGCGAAGCAGGACTGGCCACGCGCACGCTGACACTGACAATTCGTTATGCCGGTTTTGACACGCACACGCGCGCGAAAACACTTGCCGAGCCAACGCGGCTCGACGCCGATATCTTCCGTGTTTTTCAAAAGCTGTTTGCTGAGCATCGCGATATGAAGCGAAAAATCCGGCTGCTCGGCGTGGGCTTAAGCGGCCTTACGCACGGCGGAGAGCAACTCGATCTTCTCGAAGCAGACCGCCGTGAACGGCTTGAGAAATTGACGCGCGCCACAGACAAGCTGCGCGATCGTTTTGGATTTGGAAAAGTGCAATTTGGCGGCTCGCTGCGAGCCGACGGCTCCAAAAACGAACGCGACGAGCCGAGATTGTCTACCTTGGGAAGGGCAAACCTCAAGAAGTCGAGCGAGTCGTGATGCGTGTCACGACGTTTTAATAGCAGATACCCTATACTTCTCGCATGAGTCCCGTGACACCTCCTTCCGGTACAGCAGCTCGCATCCGTGGCGGCAAACTTTCCGGATTCTGGCAGCGCGTCAGCGAAGGGCGGCAACTGGACGAGCTGTGGTCGCAGTTCACGGCGGACGCGCGGGCGAGCTACGGCTTCTACATGAAAGAAGCCGATTCGGAAGAGATGGTGAACCAGCGAGGACGGCCGCGATTCGGGCGAATCCTCAAGGCTTTGTTCTGGTCGCTGGCGATGAAGCTGACGCCTACGCGGCGCGTGATTATGATCGTTGCCTGCGTGCTGTTTTTTGTGCCGAACGTTAATTTCCAGGGCCGCAATAATGTAACTTTCGATTTCAATTTTGGCGTAGTTTCGGCGTTTTTGTTTCTGCTGTTGCTGTCGCTGGAATTGGCCGACAAAGTAACGATGAAGCGCGACCTGGAGATCGCGCGGGAAATTCAGACGTGGCTTGTTCCGTCGCAACCGCCCGTAGTGGCAGGAGCAGACATCGCTTTTGCGTCACGCCCGCAGAATTCCGTCGCCGGCGATTACTACGATGCGTTCTATCCCACGGCGAACGCCGAAGAAAATGGAAAGCTCATGTTGGTGATTGCGGATGTGGCCGGAAAGAGTATTCCTGCCGCGCTGTTGATGGCCACGCTTCAAGCGAGCTTACGCACGATTGCCGGCGAAGGCGTTTCATTGGCCGATCTCGTCGTGCGATTAAATCGCTACGCCTCCGCGCACAGTCTCGATGGACGGCGCTTTACGACTGCGGTGCTTGCCGAGTACGAACCGGCGATGCGGCGCCTCGTTTATGTGAACGCAGGCCACAATCCGCCCATCCTTCGCCGTGCGAATGGCGACACCGAGAAGCTGGAGGTGGGCGGCTTGCCGCTGGGGATCGAAGGCGGCGCCTCGTACGATATAGCCACGATAGGCTTGAGTACCGGCGACGCTTTGATTTTTTACACGGACGGCGTGGTCGAAGCGTTCGATGAGAAGGCCCAGGAATTTGGCAATGACCGATGGATCGGTGCTATTCGCGCGCTGCCCGATTGGAATGCCCAGGAGTCATTGCAATTTCTGATGAAGCGCGTGGATGATTTCGTGGGCTTGACGCGCCAGTCCGACGACATCACCTGCCTGGTGTTTCGCACCAAATAACTATTGGCGGAAACTAAGGTTAACGGGGGATTCGCGTTCCCGACGCGAGTGTCGCATAATCGCGTTGTGACGCCCCGCGAACTCGCCAACTCGATCTGTGACAAATTACAGCGCAACGGCCATCAGGCGCTGCTGGTCGGCGGTTGCGTGCGCGATCTGCTGCTGGGCCGCGAACCCGCTGACTATGACGTTACGACCGACGCCACGCCTGAGCGCGTGATGGAATTGTTTCCGGAGAGCATCGCGGTTGGCGCGCAGTTCGGTGTCGTGCTCGTGCCTCGCGATGGATTGAAAGTGGAAGTCGCAACATTTCGCTCCGATGTGGGCTATTCCGATGGGCGGCATCCTGACCGGGTCGTTTTTTCGCAAACGCCAGAAGAAGATGTACAGCGGCGCGATTTCACCATCAATGGATTGCTGATGCGGCATGACACTGGCGAAATTCTTGATTTTGTGGACGGTCAAGCGGATTTGAAGGCGGGCGTAATTCGCGCCATCGGCGAGGCGGACCGCCGCTTCGAGGAAGATAAACTGCGCATGATGCGCGCGATACGGTTTGCCGCGCGATTCGAATTCGAGATCGAGCACAAGACGTTTGCCGCAATACGCCGTCATGCCGGCGCAGTAACCGACGTTTCCGCAGAACGGATTCGCGACGAACTCACAAGACTTTTGACGGAAGGCAAGGCGCGGACGGGATTCGAATTGCTCGAAAAGTCCTGGCTGCTGTCCATCGTGCTGCCCGAAATCGCGGCGATGAAAGGCGTCCCACAGCCGCCGCAATATCATCCCGAAGGCGACGTGTGGATTCACACGCTGCTGATGATCGAGGAACTCCCCGCAGGAGCTTCGCCTACTCTCGCGTGGGGCGTACTGCTTCACGACGTTGGCAAACCTCCGACCTTCAAACCGGCTTCGCAAACCGGCGACCGCATCCGATTCGATCATCACGTCGACGTGGGTGTTCGAATGGCGGAAGCGATTTGCCGGCGGTACCGATTTTCAAATGAAGAGGCGGAGCAAATTGTTGCGCTGGTTGCTAATCACATGCGCTTCATGGATGTAGAGCGCATGCGGACCTCGACGCTGAAACGATTCGTGCGGATTCCCCATTTCGAAGAGCATATGGAACTTCACCGGCTGGATTGCCTGTCGAGCCGTCGCAAGCTGGACTCGTATGGCGTGGTGCAGCGGTTTTTGGAAGAGACGCCCGCTGAACAGGTTCGTCCACAGCGTGTCCTAACGGGTACTGATTTGAGCGAGATGGGCTATATCCCTGGACCGGTCTTTAGCGAAATACTAAGGGCCGTGGAAGACGCGCAGCTCGAGGGGCAGATTGCATCAAAGGAAGAGGCTCTGGAATTCGTACGAAAGAAATTTGCTTTGAAACGAGCAAAGGCGTAAGGGAAGGGTGCTCTAAGACCGATGAATCGCAGGAAAGCGCGGAGAGCACGATATGTTTCTGGAGATCTCTTCTATATATATGAAAATAAAATATTTAGACATCAATTGGCAGGACGTGGGAGGTGTGCTAAAATATGAGTTTGTTATGCTAAGATTTCATGCTAACCATACTCGCAGTTCTCTGCACCTTTTTGCTTTAGCCTGCATCTAACCTTTTTAAGCGCGGGACAATCTTCCCTGCGCCCGGATTTAGGGGACACTATGGCTGAGAAGTATACGGTGCCAGAAATTCTCGCGATCCTGCCCGTTCGGGATACGGTCCTGTTTCCAGGGGCTGTACTGCCTTTGACGGTAGGGCGGGAGAGCTCACTGGCCCTTGTTAACTCGCTGGAAGGCGAGGAGAAATTGCTGGGGGTTGTAGCGCAGCTGGACCCCCGGATTGAAGATCCTGCGGCCGCGGACCTCCACAAGGTCGGCACGCTGGCGAAGGTTCATAAGACCGTCAAAATGCCCAACGGGAACGTGGTTATCTTCCTGGAGGGCTTGCAGCGTGTAAACGTGCTGGAGTTGATCGGCTTGCGACCGTTTTTGCGGGCGCGTGTGGAATCGCAGCCCGAAATTACCGGGGATGTGGATGCGGAGCTTGAGGCTTTGCAGCGCAATGCGCAGGACCTGTTTCGCGACGTTGTGAGCCACTCGCCGCAACTCTCTGACGACTTGCAATCTGTTGCATTGAATATCGACGACCCGGGCCGCCTGGCGGACTTTATCGCCGGGACTTTGCCGTCACTCTCGACGCTGTTGCGCCAGGAGTTGATCGAAACACCGAGCGTGCGCAAGCGGCTCGAGATGTTGATCCGCGAGCTCTCGAAAGAGCTGGAAGTGCTGGAGCTGCGCTCGAAAATTCACGAGCAGGTGCAGGAACAGGTGGGCCAAAACCAGCGCGAGTATTTGTTGCGAGAACAGATGAAGGCCATTCAGAAGGAACTCGGTGAGTCTGACGATTCCACGCAGGAAATGGACGAGCTGCGCAAAAAGGTGGATGAAGCCGGGATGACGGTGGAAGCCAAGAAAGAGTGCGACCGCGAGCTGAAACGCCTGGCGAAGATGACGCCGGCGTCTGCTGAATACATGGTTTCGCGCACCTACCTGGAGTGGATGACTTCTTTGCCGTGGGCAAAGTCTTCGGGTGTGAGCGAGATCGACATCGCCAAGGGAAAGCAAATACTTGACGAAGATCATTATGATCTGGCGAAGGTCAAGGAGCGGATTCTCGACTACCTGGCGGTGAAGAAATTGCAGCCGGGGATGAAGGGGCCAATTCTTTGCTTCGTGGGGCCTCCTGGCGTGGGCAAAACTTCACTTGGGAAATCCATCGCGCGGTCGCTGGGCCGCAAATTCGTACGCATCGCCTTGGGCGGCATGCACGATGAGGCGGAAATCCGCGGTCACCGGCGTACTTATATCGGCGCACTGCCGGGACAGATTATTCAAGGACTGAAGCGGGCGGAGTCGAACGATCCGGTGATGATGCTGGACGAAGTGGACAAACTGGGACGCGATTTCCGCGGAGATCCGTCGTCGGCATTGATGGAAGTGCTCGATCCGGAGCAGAACAATGCGTTCCGCGACCACTACCTCGACGTGCCGTTCGATCTCTCGAAGGTGCTGTTTATCGCCACGGCGAACTGGATGGATCCCATCCCGGAACCGCTGCGAGACCGCATGGAGATTATCGAGTTGGCCGGATACACCGGCGAAGAAAAGGTGCATATCGCGCACAAGTATCTGATTCCCAAGCAAGCCCAGGAACATGGGTTGAAAGTGGGAGAGCACATCGCATTTTCAGACGACTCTCTACGGGAAATCATCCACAGCTTCACGCGAGAAGCAGGAGTGAGAAACCTCGAGAGGGAAATCGCAACGATCACACGCAAACAGGCGCGCAAGGTTGCCGAAGGGCATATGGAGAAGATGGAGGTTACGCCGGAAATCGTTCGCGAATATCTGGGCGTGCCGAAGTTCCGCGCGGAGAAAGAGGTCGAGGAGCGGGTTAAGACGCCTGGCGTGGCTGTCGGCTTGGTGTGGACGCCCGTCGGCGGAGACATCATATTCATCGAAGCTAGCCGGATGCGCGGAGGAAAGCAGTTCACGATGACCGGGCATCTTGGCGAGGTCATGCAAGAGTCGATGACCGCGGCGCTTACCTGGACTCGTGCAAATGCGGAACGGTACGGGATCGATCCGGACTTCTTCCGCAAGCAGGATATCCACATCCACGTGCCGTCGGGTGGCGTGCCTAAGGATGGCCCGTCCGCAGGGGCGGCGATGGTGACGTCGCTGATCAGCCTGCTCACGGGGAGGCCCGTGCGCGACCGGCTGGCGATGACCGGTGAGATGACACTCTCCGGCGTGGTGCTTCCGATCGGTGGAGTGAAGGAAAAAGTTCTCGGCGCAAAACGAGCTGGGATCAAGGAAGTGCTGCTGCCGGCAGACAACGAGCCAAACGCAGTAGCGGATCTTCCGCCGGATATTCTCGGCGACATGAAGATCACTTACGTGCACAACCTCGATGAAGTACTGGAGCATGCACTGTCCAAGGAAGCTGTGGTGCCGCCGATCGTGCCGCAGCCGGAACCGAAGCCGAAGCGTGTCGGCGGGGAAAGCCCGCGGGCGATTCATTGAAACGGAAGTGATAGGGAGTAGTGAGTAGCGACACGAGCATGGCGGATAGAGGCGTGCCGAAGTAAGACCAAGAGAAGCCCAGCGAAACTAGTTTCGCTGGGCTTTTTGTTTTCGGCGAGACGCACGGAGCAGAATGGAACTCCTGCTACCATGGTTCCGAGTATGGCTAGCGGAAAACAAATGAAGGCGGATGCGCCTGCGGAGTTGGCGCAGCGATTGACGGAGGGCCTACAACGGGAACGGATTGTTCCGCGATTCGTCGATTCGTATGTTGTGGAGCATGGACGTCACGCTTTGCAGGTTCACGCTTCGCTTTATCGTGATCTCCTTGAATTGCTGCAACGCGAGGCTTTGCTCGCGGTGACAGCGCGGGCGCTTGAAATCACATACGCAGAACCGCTGCCTTACGGAAGAGCCAAGCCGCGGCCGATGTTGCGGAAGGACGGCGTGGCCTTTCGCAGGAAATTCCTGGCGGCGCTAACCAGGCAGCAGAAATGGAGCGCGGGAGACGCGCTCGATTTTCAAACCGACTTGCAGAAGTATGAAGATTTGCTGGCGCGGAACAGTTCGACACGCCGAAGTCGCAAACCGTTCGAAGCGGCCAATCATCCGTTCGCCGATCGCTGCGCGTTCCTCTTGGATTCGTCATTCCTGGAAAAGGCTCGTGTGGCAGCGAGCCGCGCACTCAACGACCTGGAAAACCTCGCGGCGCATATCACTGGAGCCGTTCTACATGAAGGTGAAACAGCGCCGGCTCGCGTGAAGCGCTAGGTTTCGAAAAGACCAGCGCCAAAAAGCGGCTTCCCCGCTCGCGCGGTCTGGAATCCATAAAATGCGAGCGCGGCGATGGCAATCAAGCCGACCAATGCGGGACCGGCATACCACTGGGATAAGCGGGCGGTGGTGGGGAGAACGAGCAGGATATTCTGGACGACCAATCCCACCACGAGGACCAGCAGCCCAAAGCGCTTCAAGACAAATAAGAAAGACGCGTAGATCAAACCAAGGGCCACAAAATCTATGACCTTGTATTCTCCGCCCCCACTGGAGAGCGCGCCCAGCAGAACGAGAACGATGAAGGCCAGGGCGTCCTTCCGCAGGATCAAACGAAGAAGAGAAAGCACGAAAAAAACCGCCAGCGAGTAGAACACGAAATAAAGGATATAGAAGAGCAGGAGGCCAACCGCCATGCGCATGCCCAGCAGGGATTCTCCCGCAACGACGCCAGGAACAGGCGGCAGCTTGCCAAACAGCGGCAGAAGGAAATTATCGCCGATCTCGTAGAGGACGAGCACGACACCGTAGACGACGCCGATGAGAAGGTCTCTGCCCACGAGAGGGTCGCGAAATTGACCGGCGAGAAGGCGGCTCCAACCGATCAGAGTTTCCGGGGCTTTGCGGCGGACCAAGGGCTCGAGCGCAAGATAGAGCACAACAACCAGCGCGGTATACAGCAACCCCCAAGCGAAGGCGATCAGCATGAGATCGAGTTCGTTGAGAGAAGCGACGTGGTGCGCGCGGAACAGCCACATTATCACGAAAGCCACGAAAATAAAGGTGCCAAGCCGGAGCGCGCCGCGCGTGTCTCCGCGCTTATGACGCAGGTTGTAGCGGACAATGAAGACGCTGCTAATGAGGATCCCCATGAAAAGTATCACGACGATGAACACAGCGATCTTCTGCTGGCGAGTTGGTGAGAAAGGAACGCTGCGGTCCGGAATGACCCAGGGATAAATTAAATCGAAGTAGATTGGTTTGCCGCGATAAGCCGCCGCCTCGATGCGCAGGGGAATGTCAGGATGACCGGGAACAGAACCGGCCCAAGCGGCGCGAGCATCGCCCCAGGCCAGCGGAGTCCACTCCGGATCGACAGGATGAAAAGCCGCGACATCTAACTCAGCGGCGGAGAACAGGCGGCCCCAATCCGCGGGCGGCTGGCCGCTTACGGAAGAATCTTTTTGGGGCGAGACTGCTTCAAAATGGATTAGGCGGCCGCGCGTATCCAGGGCTAAATTGATCATGCCCGTCACGCCCATTGGCGGATCGAAGGTCGTCACCTTGCCTGCGCCGCCGGAGGAAAAAAATCGTTGCGGGCGCATTTCGCGAGGGCTTTGCCGGTACCAGAAAGACATCGCCGCCGGACGATCATCGCTCAGGGAATTCCAGCGGTTAGTTGTTTTGTCGTGCTCCTGAATGTATTGCAGATAGCTCCCGTCTGGGGTGAAATCGTAGGCCGTGTCTGCGGGCGCAACAGAGTAACCAAGAGTTCGCACAATTTCGCCGGCCTTGTGAATGAGCACATCTGTCGGAACATCAAGAGTGACTTTGTTGATGAGCTGGGTGCGATCGTGCGCGAAGAGAAAGACAATCAATCCTGCAAGCACGGTGAAGAAAAGGCCCAGGGCAAGAGCCGGACGAACTCCTTCGGTTGCACCCGCGGCGGCGACCATTTCCGGCGAGGGCGTTTCCCCAGCGGCTAATGCGGCGGCGAGCGGATCGCCTCCGGGAAGCGCGGCGGCAACTTGTAGTGCCGATACGGGACGTTTCGCGGGATCGCCTTCCAGACAACGAAGGATGACGCATTCTATAAGCGGATCGAGGTCGCGCACTAGCGTCGAAGGATTGGTTATCGTGCCTCGCTCGCGGAGCTTGATGAGCTCCGGCAGGGTCGAGGCTTCGAAGGCGCGTTTTCCGGTGAGGATTTCGTAAAGAATCAGGCCGAGCGAATAGATGTCGCTCTTGGTGGTGACTTCTTTTCCTACGAGCTGTTCCGGGGCCATGTAGGCGGGCGTGCCGGCGCGGATGTCGGCGCCTTGAATGCTTGCGGCGATTCCGGCAAGACCGAAATCGGTGATGCGGATTTTTCCCGCGCCGTCGAGCATGACGTTGGCGGGCTTGAGGTCGCGGTGGACGACGCCGCGCTCGTGAGCTGCGGCAAGTCCGGCGCAAATCTGGCGTGCGATTTCGGTGGCCTTGTCGGGAGAAAGTCTGCCGATGCGTCGGACGACGGAGGCAAGATCTTCGCCGTCCACATACTCCATGGAAAGAAACTGCACGCCGTCGGCTTCGCCTATATCGAACACGCGGCAAACATTTGGATGGGAAACTTGGCGCGCGATGCGCACTTCCGAATGAAATCGCGCGAGCGCGGCCGCATCTTGCGAAAGGCTTTCAGGAAGAAACTTGATGGCCACGAGTTGCCCGAGCGTCAGATCTTCCGCGCGGTAGACTTCGCCCATGCCGCCTCGTCCGGCCAGGGACACGACACGATAGCGACCGGCAATCATCACACCCGGTGTGAAGCGACCGCCACTCAGCGGATCGGAACTGGTTAGCTTGGCACCGGCGCCGCTGCTGGAAGGCGCGCGAGGAAGTCTCGCCAGAGCGTGCGATGAAGAGGGTCTGCGTGGCGTCGCCGACCCGACAGTTGGCGCGATCGTTTCTTGTTCAGCGCTCGGGTCATTCGAATCGATGGTCGCCGCTGCGCTGAGGTCGAGGGCTCCGCCGCAAGTGGAACAGAACCGCCCGTTAGAGGAAACCTGTGCGCCGCAGGAGGAGCAATACATGGGAGGCGAGATTCTACCATTGCGGGAGGGCCCGCTGCGAACTGCCCCAAGGTCTCCTGATAAGAATTACGAGATGCGCTCGACCTGAACGGCGGTGCCGTAGGCGAGCACTTCGGTTACGCCCTGCATGACTTCGGTGGCGTCGTAGCGCATTCCGATGACGGCGTTTGCTCCATGTTCGGCGGCGTGTTGCAGAAGCAGTTCATAGGCGTCTTCACGAGTTTTTTCGCAAAGATTCGTGAGAATGGTGATGTTGCCGCCAACGATGGTTTGCAGCGCGGCACCGAGATTTCCGATGACGCTGCGCGACCTCACTATGATGCCGCGCACAATCCCAAAATTCCGGACAATGCGGTAACCGGGAATTTCGAGTCCAGATGTCACCAGCGAGGAATCCACACGGTTGGCCATCTCTTTTCTCCTTAAACGGGACGTTTACCGGTGCGATTCTACCTGCACATGCGGCCAGACGCGAGCCAAGTCTGTCTGCTATTCTCGAAGGGCGTGGAAAACTTATCCTATTTTTTCTACTTTCTGGCGATTGCGCAGATCCTGTTAGGACTCTATCTGATCGGACTGGGAGTGCAGTGGCTGGGGTATGCGCGGCGCCGCCTACACACGGATCCGGGCTTTTATTCGCCGAAGGTTGCGGTGCTCTGCCCGTGCAAGGGGGTCGAGGCGGCGCTGGAGCGCAACCTCGTTTCGCTTACCGAATTTGAATACCAAAACTACGAGATTTTTTTCCTGATCGCCTCGGCCACCGATCCGGCGTACAACATCGTGAAGCGCGTCGCAGCTTCGTCCCGGGCGAAAGCGCATGTGGTGTTGACGGAGAAGCCGGATGGTTGCGGCGAGAAAGTGAACAATCTGCGGCTGGGGATCGTGCAGCTGGCGGCGGAATTCGATGTGCTGACGTTTGTTGACTCGGACGGACGCCCGGGAAAACACTGGTTGCACCGCATGGTTGCTCCGCTGATGGATTCGCGCATCGGGGCCACAACCACCATGCGATGGCTGATTCCGAACCGGAACAACTTCGCGACAGCGCTGTTGGCAGCGTGGAATGCTCCAATCGTCACCATGCTCAGCGAAAAGGGGAAGAATTTCTGCTGGGGCGGAGGGACGGCGATCCGGCGGAGCGTGTTCGATCAATCCGGAGTCGCAGAAGAATGGCAGCATTCGGTCAGCGATGATTATTCGATGACGCGGGCGCTGGAACGAGCGGGACGTTCGATTGTTTTTTTGCCGGAATGCATCGTGCCTTTTTTTGTGGAGACGGATTTCACGGGCTTGATGGAATTTACAAACCGGCAAGTGCTGATCACGCGCGTCTACGCGCAAAAAATGTGGGGGATTGCCGCCGGCACTCACCTGCTCTACTGTTTGTCGCTGGTTCTTGGAGCGATATTGACGCTTGGCGATTTTTTGGCGACGCGGCCCGCGTTTCATTTGGCGGCGCTGACATTTTTGCCGGTATTGCTTGCGATGATTCGAGGGGCGCTGCGGGCGGCGGGCGTCTCGGAAATATTATCACCATACCGGTCGCAAACCGCGAGCCAAGCGTGGATTTATGTGTTGTTGACAGTCTTCATTCCGTTTCTATATCTGGTGAACTTTATCACCTCACTTGTTACGCGCAAGATAAGATGGCGCGGTATTACCTATGAGCTAATCGCGCCGGAACAGACCCGCATTCTTTCGTATTAGAGGGCCAGGACGTTCAACAGGCGGCTTACTTGAGGAAGTCCACACGGGAGATTTCCACAGGAAGATTTTCACGGAGAGTTTTCCACAGGCTAGAGCAGATGATGGGCCTTCCCCAAACAACTTTTGTCTTGTGACTAATAGTTCATCGTCCCAAACTGGTTCTTCCTGGTGTGAAATGGACCTGGGCTCGTGTGATCGGACGGCGGAGTTAGGGAAAATTTTCGTGTACCATGCAATTCCTACCCGCGAGTGCCCCCTCTCGAGTCAACGGCAGTCCCTAAGTACTTCATTTCTGAACGAGTTGTAATCTTGGAGACTTCGGAAGACAACATGCAGACATGAGGAGGTTCGGTGTACTAACGCAGGCGAACTGGCAGGGAGCTCCTTCTCGCGGCTCGGTGTGGCTTTTTGAGGGTCCAGACACCGGGCGCTTAGCCCTCTGTTTTTGGCTTCTTACTCGGTCGCTTGCCTACGCAATGCAGCTGCCTCCCGACGGGGAGGCTCAATCTAAAGAAAGAGCTTCGGTTGTCCCACGAGGCTGCATACTGAGGGGTGCGTGTGAAGCTAATCCGCAGAAGTGAACAGCATCATGCTTTGAACAGTCCCCGCCCGGCAACTCCCCGCGATCATTATTACTTTTACGAAAAAAACACTGGCGTAACCCATTTTCATGTGGAGGCAGGTCCCGACGGATGTTTTCCGGTGGATCAGGCCGCTGGCCTGCTGGCGATGCATTGCATGGTGAGAGGGCAATCGCCAAACGACTACTTGGTGATGGTTAAGGCAGAAAGCGATCTTTTGGCAGGGCTAACCGAGAAGGCGGAAAAATTGCTGCAAGCTGGACATTCCGTCGGCGGTGCGGTAAAGCTCACGCGTCGCGAGGAGGAAGTGCTTGGCGGCGTGATGAAGAGCCTGGCTAACAAAGAGATAGCCGCGACGTTGAATCTTTCCGAGCGGACGGTGAAATTTCACGTGTCGTCGCTGCTCGCCAAGTTCCGCGTGCGGGGGCGCATGGAGTTGGTGCGCGAAGCCTCGCGCACCAGCATTGGACCGATGTCGATGCCTATGGCCATCGCAACTCGGGAAGCCCGGGCATATGCACAAGTGCCGCAGACTTACAACAATGGCGCGCATGGCGGCACGGTGGTTCCTCTGGCGGCGAAGCGGCAGCTGATGGCCTAATCGACACCCAGGTACAGAAAGTTAGACAAAACGCAAAGGCCCGGTCCAATTGGACCGGGCCTTTGCGTTTTTGGCGAATGCCCGATACTTTGGGGGTTCTTACTTCTTTGCAGCGGAGTAGTGCTGCGAGGCGGAGTCCCAATTGACGACGTTCCACCAAGCCTTGATGTAATCAGCACGCACGTTCTGATACTTGAGGTAGTAGGCGTGCTCCCAAACGTCGATACCGAGGACGGCCTTGGCGCCAATTGAAAATGGGGTGTCTTGATTTGGAGTCGAATCGATGGCCAGCTTGCCGTCCTTGACGACGAGCCAAGCCCATCCGGAACCAAAACGGGCGAGACCAGCGGCGGCGAATTTTTCCTGGAAGCCTGCCAAAGATCCGAAGGTCGACTTGATGGCATCGGCAAGCTCACCTTTTGGCTCGCCACCACCGCCCTTCTTCATCTGGGTCCAGAAGAGGGTATGGTTCCAGTGACCACCGGCATTGTTGCGGACGGCGGCGCGAATATTCTCCGGGATGGAGTCGAGACTCTTCAGAAGATCTTCAAGCGATTTGGCTTGCAGATCGGCATGGCCATCGAGCGCCTTGTTCAAGTTGGTGACGTAGGCGCCATGATGCTTGTCGTGATGAATTTCCATGGTCCTGGCATCGATGTAGGGTTCGAGTGCGTCGAATGAGTACGGCAACGGCGGGACGGTAAATGCCACGGTTTTTCCTCCAGTTTGGATTTGATGCAAAATCTAGCGCGGCGCCGGAACGCGAAGCCGCAGATGCGCCGCTGCTCGCTCCAAGGAAGCCCGCACCTACAATCCCGGTATTAACCAGAAATTTCCGGCGATTCATGGGGATCTCCTGCGGCGAGGAGCTGGCCAACAAACCGACTGTAGCATACCGCTCAATCAGCCAGATGTATCATACCGCTCATCACGGAGACGGCTCAATGCCACGCTGATACTGGGGCTATTCGGGCGGCTCGTGGAAAACAGGGTGAAACGCTCAGGACTCGCCACGGTTATTGGATGCGCGAAAGCGCCCATTGGGCAGATTCGGCGACCAGCAGATCGGATGAGGCTGAGAGCCGCGTCAGGAGTGTGCAAATTTTTTCGTGATGCTGGGAACCATACGCTGGGGCGGAATTGCCAAGGGCGATGCAGGCGTTGCGCATCAGGCCGCGCCACTTCGTACGCTTTATAGGGCTTCCGCGAAAAACTGTGCGGAATTGTTTTTCAGTCATCGCAGCGAGCCACTCGAGGCGCGGCAAGAAGAGAGATTCTTCTTCCGTTCTCTCCGCGATGGGGAGAGGCAATTCGCGCGGCTGGCCTTCTGTTATGGGCTGTGGAAAAGTCCTTGGCTCAAACTCCGAAGCGTGTGTCACCGGTGCACGGCGATTCCACGGACAAACGTCCTGGCAAATGTCGCAGCCAAAGACGTGGCGGCCCATGGGTTCGCGCAAAGCTTTGGGGATGCTACTGCGAAGCTCGATCGTCAAGTAGGAGATGCAGAGGCGAGCATCCAGCACGTAGGGCTCGATGAGCGCTCCGGTGGGGCAAGCATCGATGCATTTTGTGCAAGTGCCGCAGAGATCCGGGGGAGGCAACTCAGCTGGACCAAGTGTGGACGGAATATCGAGGGTCGTAAGAATCACGCCTAGAAAAAACCACGAGCCCAGTTTGGAGTTCAGTAGCAGGGTATTTTTTCCGAGCCAGCCGAGGCCGGCGTACTTGGCGAAGGCACGCTCATGCAGGGGACCCGTATCCGCGTAGATGCGCGCTTCATGTAGTTCGGCGAATCGTTCTGGGAGGCTGCTCGCGAGGCTCTGGAGCTTCTGCTGGAGGACTTCGTGGTAGTCCTGTCCCCAGGCATAGCGGGAAATCCAGCCGCGTGGACCGGCGACCTCCGGAGGAAGCGCATCCACTGACCGCGCTGCGGGGGAGTTGTAGTTCAAGGCGCAGACGATGACGCTCCGGAGGCCGGGCATTACGCTTAGGGGATCGCTGCGGCGCTGGTCAGACAGATACTTCATCTCGCCGGCGTAGCCACGAGCTAGCCATTCTTTCGTCAGATCCAACTCGGGGAACTTCTCTGCGCGCACGACTCCGCAAAGGTCAAAACCGAGAGCGCTTGCCCGATCGAGAATCCACGCGGTATCGGAGCCGCTCTTCATGTAAAAAGTGGGCGAATGGCCATGGAAGGATTGTGCCGCAGGAGGACGCTTGACGCGAGCGGTGTATAGAGACGGCGCTATGGATTCCGGCTTGGTGCAGGGAAGATTACTGGAAACTGCTTAGGGCGGTGCTCTCTTCGGTGTAAACGTCAAAGACAGTGTAAAGCTTCGTGAGCTGGAGCAGGTCGTGGACTTTTTTTGTCAGGTGCAACAACTTCAGCTCACCACCGCGGCCCTTAGCCGTGGTGTAAGCGCTTACGAGTTCGCCGATGCCGGAGCTGTCGATGTAGTCGACATCCGCAAGATTAAGAACGATGTGGATCCGTTTATCGTCTAGCAGCCCGCGGACAGTTTTGCGCAGCAGGGCGCTACCTTCTCCCAGAGTGATCTTGCCGCTAAGATCCACCACGGTGGCTTGACCAGCGTCTCGATGCGTTGCGCGTAATGCCATGATTTTCTCTAGGCTCCTTGGGGCGGCGTGGCACCATGGCCGCTCTGGCCATTTGTTCCCGGGTTATCCTGCAGAGGCAGCTTTTTTGCCATGACAATTTCGGCGCCGCCGGTGCGTCCCGGCACTACATCGAATTCGTCCATAAAAGCGCGCATCAGGAAGATGCCGCGGCCGGAAGTGCTGAGAAGATTTTCTTCGGCCAGCGGATCGGGGACGTTGGAAAGAGTGAAGCCTGTCCCTTCATCAAGGACGTGAATGATCATCTTGTCGATGGTGAGATCGACGGCCAGATGAATTTTCTTTTCGGGGCGCTCCTGATTGCCGTAGTGAAACGCATTGATTACGCCTTCGCGCACGCTCATACCGATCTTGTAACAATCGTCCTCGCCGAAACCCGCAGCTTCGGCTACGCGGAGACACATCTCCTCAGCAAGATTTACGCTCTCGACTTGCGTCTCCAGCGTGATTTCGAGGTGCTTGGGGTCTGTGCCCATGCGCGGCACCCTACTGGAGGCAAATAAGCACCCAAGAGAGCGCACTTATCGGTAACACAGCGGCTAAACCTAAGTCAATGGAGCACTTGATGGAGCACTTGATGTAGGTTTGGAGGGATGAAACCCGAAGGTAGTGTGGTTGCTCCGACGGAGTGGCGGGAGTGCACATCCCGCTGTGGCTAGGCCCAGTAGGAGCGGTCGAGGGTGCGGTACTGGATGGCTTCGCTCAGGTGGCGCGGATCGATATTCTCGCAGGCATCTAGGTCGGCAATTGTCCTAGCGACCTTTAGGATACGGTCGTGGGCACGGGCGGAGAGACCCAGTCGGGTGATGGCGTTCTCCAAAAGCTTCTCCCCTTCCGCGGATATCGCGCAGTGTTTGCGTATCATCTTGGGCATCATCTGGGCGTTCGCATAGGTCTTTTTTTCTGTGCGGAAGCGCTCGAGTTGCCTGTCGCGCGCCGCGATCACGCGCTGCCGGACGGCCGCTGAGTCCTCGGAAGAGGATGGAGCCCGCAGTTCTTTGTACTTCACCGCGGGCACTTCAATGTGAATGTCGATGCGGTCCAGGAGCGGGCCGGATATTTTGGAGACGTAGCGCTGGATCATCGGCGGCGTGCAGTGGCACTCCCGCGTGGGATCGCCAAAATAGCCGCAGGGGCAGGGATTCATGGCTGCCGCCAGCATGAACCGCGAGGGGAAGGTGACAGAAACGGCAGCTCGAGCGATGGTTACCGCGCCGTCTTCAAGCGGCTGGCGCATGACCTCGAGCACATTGCGTTGAAATTCAGGCAGCTCATCGAGAAAGAGAACGCCATTGTGGCCGAGCGAAACTTCGCCGGGACGAGGGACTGCTCCGCCGCCGATCAAACCGGCGTCGCTGATGGTGTGATGGGGAGAGCGATAGGGGCGTGTGCCGACTAGGCCGCGGCTGTCCTCGAGAACACCTGCTACGCTGTGAATTCGCGTGGTTTCGATGGCTTCGTCGAGCGACATCGGAGGCATAATCGTGGGAATGCGTTTGGCGAGCATGGTCTTGCCCGCGCCGGGCGGCCCAATGAATAAGATATTGTGGCCACCAGCGCAGGCGACCTCGAGTGCGCGCTTCGCCGCTTGCTGGCCGTGCACATCGCGCAGGTCGACGGAGTATTGCGCGGCTTCCGAAAGCATCTGCTTGGCATCAACTACAACGGGCTGGAAAGACTCCGGCGCGTTCACCAAGTCCACGGCTTGCGGCAGCGTCTTAAGAGCAAATACATTCACTCCTTCGACTACGGCTGCTTCGCGTGCGTTTGCTTCAGGCACGGCGAGAGACTTCAGGCCAAATTCTCGTGCGGCGAGTGCCGCAGAGAGTGCGCCACGCACGGATCGAATGCTTCCATCGAGCGACAGCTCACCGAGGAACATGCATTGGTTAAGCTGCTTGCCAAAAAAATGGCCCATACATCCGACAAGTCCCAAGGCCATCGGGAGGTCGAAGGCCGAGCCTTCTTTGCGAACGTCGGCGGGAGCGAGATTGATGGTTACCCCCTGGCCATGAGGAAACTCGAAGCCGCAATTGCGAAGCGCGGACTTAATGCGTTCGCGGCTTTCCTTGACGGCGTTGTCGGGAAGGCCGACGACGTTGAAATCCTGCATGCGGGCTGAACCCACGTCGACTTCCACCTCCACGAGGTAGGCGTCAATGCCGTATACCGAAGCGCTTTGTGTTTTGAAGAGCATAGCAAAGGGAAGCCAAAATACGTCGAGGGCAGCATAAATCAATAAGGCAATATAGACCAGAGATAATCCGGGATTGCGAGGTGCTTGGCAGCGATTCCCAGGCCAACGGGGGTACCGCCGCCTACTCATAGAACAACTTCTGGCCGGACTAGGAATACCATTTGAAAATCAGTAACGCAATTGATGCATTCTTACAGTCCTTCACGGCGCCGCAGCGCAGGATAGTCAATCTTCCCACTCGGGGTTTTCGGTAGTTCCGCGAGTACTTCGACAACTTTTGGCACCATGTATCGGGGCATTTTCTCCCCGCAAGAGGTCAATAGTGCCTGGGTGTCGATCATCTCTCCGTCTTTTGGAACGACGAACGCCTTGATGGCTTGGCCAAGCAAATCGTCCGGAATTCCAATCACGGCTGCCCCACGCAGCTTACCTGTCAGGAACAGCACTTCCTCGATTTCTGTTGGACTGATACGGAAGCCGGAAGATTTAATCATCGTGTCCTGCCGCCCTATGAAATACAAGAAGCCAGCTTCGTCCATCTTCACAAGATCTCCGGAATAACACACTCTTTCACGATCTCCGATCTTCGGTGGAAGCAGAGGATTCGCACGTAGCGTGAGTGCCGTGTCTTCCGGACGGTTCCAATAGCCGAGCGAAACTGTGGGACCACGATGGACAAGTTCTCCAGGCTCACCCGGCTTGCAAAGTTTCCCTCGCTCGTCCAGGACCATGATTTGAGTATCGGGTATGGCCCTGCCGATCGATGTCGGCCGCCGGTCAAGCTCCTCCGGAGGAAGGAATGTTGAGCGAAAGGCTTCGGTCAGTCCATACATCAAAAAAATCTTTGTGGTCGGCAGGCTTCGCCGCAGCACTTTCAAAACCGCCTGAGGCATAGCGCCGCCAGTGTTTGTGATGTAACGCAGACTGTGAGGGGGGTTCTCTTGGAGGGTCGAGTTTTCTTGAGTCATTAGGCTCCAAAAAGTGGGGACGCCTGCGAGGCCGGTAATTGCCTCTCTTCGAAGCATCTGGACAACTTCATGTGCATACAGGAAATTTATCAGCACGATGGTGGCCCCGTTTTGGAAAGCGGTCATCAGCTGATTCATGCCTGCATCAAAACTGAACGGGAGTACAGCGAGGATGCGTTCAGCAGCCCTGATCTCAAGATAAGCTGAGACAATTCTACTTCCCGCCAGGACATTCGCATGACTTAGCATCACGCCTTTAGGTTTGCCTGTAGAACCCGATGTGTAAAGGATGATCGCCAAATCCAAGCTGATCGCCTGATCTCGCCATTCAAGAGGACCAGACAGTTCGCACAGATCTTCTAGTCGGAGTACAGGGACAGCAATATCCTCAATATGTCCTTCACCCGTCCGGGTTATGAATTCTAACGAAGGAACCTGTTCAAGAATGGCGGCCAACGAAGCGAGTTTCTTTGGCGTGGTGATCAAGCCTTTAATGCCACAATCTTTGGCGATGTGCCGGACCTGTTCAGGGAAAAGCCGCGCATTAATCGGCACGCATACGCCTCCGCTTTCGGAAATTGCAAAGATGGAAAGAACCTGTGCAACGGAGGGTTCGAGGCAGACGCCAATCCGGTCCCCGCGGACTAGTCCTGCACACCTGAGTCCGATAGCAATCCCATGCGTATATCTTGCAACGTCGCGATAGCTGAGTCGCAGGTCGCCATCAACCAGTGCTTCCTTATCGGGCGATCGTTCAGCACTTCTGTGCAGCAAATGGTGAATTAGAAAATCCATTGGTCTCCCCTATGGATGGGGGCTGCTGACATCTTGAAGTCAGAACAGCGGTGTTTCAAGCTGTTTTGATTGAAACAGCTCAAACTTCATTGTCAGAGAATAGACTGAAAGGACCGAAGAAAACGAGGAGAACCCGTCCCGTCGCCAAATTCAGATTTGTTTGTCTTAATGCGAAGTGGTGCATCTGAGGTGAATAACATGGCCATGATAATACTTCTTCTTACTTCCTGGAACGCAGAGGCCGTATCATCGTTCGCCTACTACCAAGATTATGCAAATGGGGACGCCCTACGCGTCCTCTGTCCAGATGTCATGGTTGAACTCCTTGAACTGGCTCCAGCTAGCGCATTCTCCAGTTCCATCTGTTGAGTACACTCCGCGATTTGATCATCAATCACTTTAATTTCCAGAGCGAGGCGGAGATCATTAGGGCTTTTCTCGTATCTCTTGAACAGTGGTGTTCTTCTCTTCTTGAGATCTTCGCGTTTTCTCTTCCAGACACCCGCGCGCGCAGTCATCTAATTGATCCTCGCAAGAAGTGTCCGCCGACTCAATATGGCTGACTGTTCACTTTTGGACACATTGGCTTCTCACTGAGTTCCGCCCTTGGCGCCTAGGATGCGCGGGACAGAACATAACAGCACTGGCATTAGAATCCAGTATGGTGGGCATTGCATGGCCAATGACAATCAACTCCGGAAGACTGCTCGATACCCGTAAGATCGACACTGTATGGCAGCCGGTGTTTGCTACCACGATGGTAGCTGCCGTGCTTCTTGTGTTCCGGGTGACCGATCCGAAGCTCAACGAAGTGGGAGCAAATGCGACCTCTACTTGGAACGACTTAGGAACCAACACAGAATCTAAGAAAACAAATCCGAGAGACAGGGACACCCGTAGCGTCTTTCCATGAGCGGGAACTCTTGAGCGCCGCATCCTTCACTATCGCTTGCGGCTTGGTTCCTCATCGCCGGTTTTGAAGAGATGCGGCAGAAATATCCGAACTTTCAGGACTAAGTTCCCCGCCAAGACAAAACACCGGTAAATCGACCCACGGATATGGCGAATCTTCTCATCACGCTTTTTCCGAAGCGCCTACTCCGTAGAGGGCCAAAACATCTTTCAAGGTGACTATGCCTTCGAGTTTGTGAACATTAGCGCGGTTGACCACCGGAAGAGCGTTCACCTGGTATGCGCCCATGCGTTCGAGCGCAAGACTAAGTGGATGATCCACATGGAGATGGGGGAAGTCTGCCTCGTCGAGGAGTTCCTTAAGTTGTTTACTCTGGGAGCCGGCCGTCGCTGATTGCTGAAGCTTGCCAAAACTGAGTACGCCAATCAAACCGCGGTCGTCGCTCACGGGCCACGCGGTGGATTCGCTCGAACCTATTTTTTCCAGTGCATCCTGTACGGTCATATCTGCCGCAAGGACTTGCACGGCGGGTCGCATCGCCAGAATTACCCGCCGGTGCCCTTCCTGCTGGCGCGTCTCGGCCGTGGGCAGGTGAATGCCATCCTGTCGCGCCAGCGATTCGTAGATGGGCTGTTTTTGGAGACGCGAAGCGATGAAGAGACTCACCAGGTTCGAGATCATCAGGGGAACGATGACCGCATAGTCGCGCGTGATTTCAAAAATCATGACGACGGAGGTCATCGGCGCGCGGACGATTCCCGCAAAGACTGTGCCCATTCCTACCAGGGCATAGGCGCCGGGCGTCGCTGCGTAGTGTGGGAACAGATTGTGAGCTACGGAGCCGATGGCTCCTCCGAGCATGGCACCAAGGAAGAGGCTAGGACCGAAAATGCCGCCGGCGTTCCCAGAAGCGTAGCTGGTGGTTACGGCAAAAAGTTTCAGAACCAGCAGCAAGACCATCAGCTTGAGCGCCATGCCACCGTTCAAAGCCGCGCCTACGTGCTCGTAGCCCACTCCCAGTACCTGCGGCACAAACCAGCCCATCATGCCGACAACAATGCCTCCGACAACGGGTTGGAGCGGAAGCGTCTTCCGTGGAAATTTCAGGAATCGCTCGCGCATGCCGAGCAAGAGCCTCGTGAAGGCCACGGACACGAGGCCGCCCGCCACGCCCAGTATGGCGTAAATCACGAATTCCCACGGACTGACGAGCTGATATTGTGGCACCTTAAAAAGCGGATCGTTGCCCAGCAGAAGCCGCAGCACGCCCCAGGATGTGGCGGACGCCAGCACGACCGAGCCCAGGACCGGCGCATGAAGATCGCCTACGACTTCTTCGAGCGCGAACAGCACAGCCGCCAGTGGTGTGTTGAACGCGGCTGCGATGGCCGCAGCCGCTGCGACAGGGATGAGGGCCTTCACTTTTTCCGGGCGCAGCCCCAGGTTGCGGCCCAGCACGGATGCGATGCCTGCGCCGGCCTGAACTGTCGGCCCCTCACGTCCCAGCGGAATTCCGCTGGCCAGCGTGGCGGAAGTGCAGAAGAATTTCCCAAACGTCGTACCCGCTGTGATGCGGCCATCGCGTGCGTAGAGAGCTGCTTTCGTTTGTGGGACGCCGCTGCCGCGTGCATCCGGAAAATAGCGGAACAGCAAATACCCCATAAGCAGTGAGCCAGCTACGGGGATAAGCACGCGGTGCCAGGCGGCTCCGCCAACGGGATAAAGCCGCATGCCGACTCGCTCGGTTAACACGATGAAAGCTACGGCCATCAAGCCAACCAAAGCGCCGATGAGCAGCGTCAGGACCAGGAAAACTTGTTCTTCCCGCTCATTGAGCAGAGAGTTCCAGTGGCGCGTGGGAGATCTCCACCAGCTTGTATGGGTCGGTTCTGAGGCTTCCGTCATTTTATTGGCAGCTCTCTGCGCCGAGATAAGATGCATTGTCGTACAGTTTGGGCTTGTAGTTTGTGCATTTCATAGGCGACGCCGGATACGGGTAAACGAGCTCTTTTTCAAGGCGCGGGTGGCCTCTGCGTCTCGGTTCCCACTCGCCTTCCTGGCAGGAGGAATCTTAATTTTAAGGTTCGCTCGCGGCGGCGCTCTTCTTCCAAGTGCCTGGCGCGGGCCTTCAGCAAATCATCCAAAGAAATAAGCCCCAGAAATTTCCCGGTGGAGTGCTCGACCACCGGTAGCCTGGTCACACTTTTTTCCGCCATCCGATATACGACCACGCGCAAAATCTCGTCTGGATTTGTTTCGACCGTGCTGGTACGCACCAAATCGCGCAGCGGACGCGGCAATGCGGCATCCCCTTCTTGTTCTATGCGTTCGCGGATATCTCCCCGCGTCAGCACGCCCACAAGCTTGCCTTCGGCATCCACCACCGGAAGCAAGCGTTGCTTATGTGGGTGATTCACGTGAAGTGAGTTCAGTATTTCGCCGACTTTCGCCTCCGCGGGCAACACGACGACATTCGAGCGCATCACTTCGCGGACGAAAAGGATTTCCAGTGGGTCTACGGCGTATTCGCGGCTCAAGTGATACCCGCGCCGGGCGACTTTCTCGGTCAAGATAGACCTTTTCAGTGTCAAAACCGTGAAGGCATGAGCGATCACGCTGCCAACAAGGAGCGGCAGAAAAACGTTGGCATCGTGCGTCAGCTCAAAGGCAAACACGATGCTTGTAAATGGAGAACGCATCGTGCCGCCAAGAATCGCGCCCATGCTGATCAACGGCCAGAAGCCGGCGCCTTCGTTGGGTAAAAACATAGCTTCCAGGCCGCCCAGCGCTCCACCCATCATGAGCAGCGGCGCCAAAACACCGCCCGAGGTGCCCGAACCTAGCGACACCGCCCAGATAAACCACTTAACGAGTAGGACGCCCAAAATCACCCTCGTGGTCACGCTGCCCTGCAGCAATGCGCCGATGGTGTCATAGCCGACGCCCAGGGCTTGCGGAAAAATCAAACCACCGATGCCAATGGCGAGACCGCCAATCGCCGGCCACCACATCCAATGAATTTTGAGATGTTGAAATGCGTCTTCGGCCGCGTAAACAGAGACGGTCAGCAATGCGGACAAAACTCCCGCGAGAAGCCCGACAAGCGCGCATCCAAGCAAAGCCTTGGGGCCGATGAATAGCGGATGCTCGGGCACGGGAAACAGCGGGCCGAAACCCAAAAGATATCGCCGAGCAACGGCAGCGACCCCACTAGCAAGCGCGACGGGGATTAGGCTGCGCGGTTTCCACTCAAAGAGTAGGAGTTCGACGGCAAGCAACACCGCGGCAACCGGCGAAGCAAATGTGGCGGACATTCCGCCTGCCGCTCCCGCAACGAGAAGCGTCTTTCGTTCGGCGCTCGTCAAATGGAAAAGTTGCGCGATCATGGAGCCAAAGGCGCCGCCTGTCATAATAATTGGGCCTTCCGCGCCAAACGGCCCGCCGGAACCGATGGAAATTGCCGAAGAGATTGGTTTGAGAAATGCGACTTTCGGCTCAACGCGGCTGCCATTGATCAAAATCGCTTCGATCGCTTCCGGAATGCCGTGGCCGCGGATTCGCTCCGAGCCATATCGCGCCATCACGCCGATGATGAGCGCGCCGCCAATCGGCACGAGAACGCTGTAGTAACCCAGATGGTTGCCTGCGGGAGAAACCATTGCCGTGCCCCAGCGGCCAAAATAAAAAAGGTTGGTAAATAGCCCGATCAAACGAAGCAGCACGAGAGCGACGAATGCGCAGAGCACTCCGATGAACATGGCTAGGCAGGAGATCGGCACAACGCGCAGCGTGGTTGTGAAGTCTCCCAACTCTTCGTTGTGCTCGCGGGTTGTTTTGTTGAATTTTGTCCGGGTGTTGGTTTTTTCGTTTTCGTCAGTCACGTCCGTCTCGCACTTCCCTCTTGGATGTTTTCTTCCGGTTGTTGCCGCTGTGCTGCCTGCGCTCGAGCAATGCTTCGATCGCGCCGACGAGCGCTTCTCCGCTCGTGCGCAGTTCACTGATGCGGTTGCGCGCGACCTGTTCGAGCAAGCGCTCGCCGCGAGGCAACAGAGAAACGAACACGCGACGGCGGTCGTCCCGGCTGCGCGTCCTGCGCACGTACCCGTGGGTCTCGAGGCGGTCGACGAGTTCCACGACGCTGTGGTGTTTTAGGGCGAGCCTTTCGGCAAGCGTCTGAATTGTGGCCTCGCTGCCTTCGGGAAGGCCGCGAATGGCCAGCAGCATCAAGTACTGTTGGGGTTCGAGCCCGACGGCGCGCGCTTTGGCGTCACCCTCGCGCAGAAAATGGCGGATGCGGTAACGCAGCTCGGCCAGCGCGCGATACTCGGCTGGAGTGATTTCCAGTCCCATGTGCCAAGTATATCGTAATGCGATATACCTTTCCATGTGGCGGAATGGAAGTGTGTTCGAGCGGCAGTAACGGGCCAAAATTGCGGGAGAGAATTTACAGCGTCTTGCGGAAGGCTTTCTGTGTTTTGTAGTGTTCGTACCCTTGGCGTTCGTAGAATTTGTGGGCGCGCCCGCGGATCACGTTTGAACGCACCGACATGCTTGGGCAACCTCGCTTGCGGGCCCAATCCTCGGCGGCTTCGAGCAGCCGCGCCCCTGCTCCGAGGCCCCGCTGGCCGTCGGCGACGATGAGCCCGTTCAATTCCGCCCGCGTACCAACTTCGACGAGGTTCGTCAAACTGACGTGCGCCCAGCCGACGACTCCCGTGCCCATGGATTCCGCCACAAACAAGGCGTTTTGTGATGCGGGCTTCAGTTTACGCATTCTTTTTATGATTTCCACGGCCCTCGTGGGATATCCGAGCTGCCCGCTCAGCTCAGCCAGCTGTGGAGCGTCACTGCTTCGCGCGCGGCGAATTTTGACGCCCTTATTTTCAGTCATCTTAGCCATATCTCAGCCTGCTTTCTTGCACAGCCTCGCCTGTATCGCTTCGCTCCTCAGTTCACGCAGCGCGTCCGCGGCGACCCATTGCGCGGAGCGCGAATCCTGTTGCCGAATTCGCTCTGCTGAGCGGATCGCTGCAGCGTTGAGCCGAAGATTTCTCTTACCGATATTTCGAAGCGCCCAGTTGACGGCTTTTCTTACGAAATTCCGCTCGTCATGCGCCTCGCGTTCGATAACCGAAAGAAATCGCTCGAATCGCGTATCGTCCGCTGCTTTGTCTTTATAACTCAGATACGCGGCGAGGGAAAACACCGCGCGCTTCTCGAACTCAGCGCGTCTGCCGCTCCATTCGTAGATTTTGTCCCACGCGGGTTTCGCGGACGCGTAGAGATAGCAGCACGCTGCATCGACCACGTCCCAGGAGTCGAAATCACGGACCCATCGCTCCATCTGCGCTGCGGTGACTTTCTCTGATTCGCCGATCAATGCGGCAAGAATTTTTGCCTCATGGATGCCGGTAGACCACAACTCCTCCGCCAACGGCTGATCTTTCCCGATGTGCCGCGCGAAGGTGTGAAGCACGGGCGCTGAAATTCCAAAGGCCTTCGGAACGTTTACGCCGAAATACGCCAGCTTTGCACGCACTTTTGGATCGGCAAGCTCTCTAAGCTTGCGAAGCGCCGCAGCTTTCGTCCACCTTTTGGCGGTTTTCGAGCGGCGCGCCGAGTTAGAACGTTTTGTCGGAGTCGAGGAGGATCGTGACCGGCCCTTCATTCACTAGCTCCACGGACATCATTGTCTGAAAAATGCCTGTCGCGACACTGACACCTAGCCCTTGCATCACCACTGTAAATTCTTCGTAAAGCGCTTTGGCTTTTTCCGGCGGAGCGGCCGCGATGAAACTTGGCCGGCGCTGTCCGCGCGCGTCGCCGTATAGCGTGAATTGCGAAACGACGAGGGCTGCGCCCTTCACGTCCAGGAGCGAGCGATTCATTTTTCCCTGGTCGTCTTCAAAAATGCGCAGGTTTGCGACCTTCTCCGCCAGGGATGCGGCAACTGCGGAGGTGTCCTCGCGGCCAACGCCGAGCAAAATCATCAGCCCGGAGCTGATCTCTCCCGTCACGCGTCCTTCGACCGTCACGCTCGCGCGGCTCACCCTCTGCACTACGGCTCGCATTCAACCCCCTTATTTGGCGACTTTCTTGGCCGTCTTTCGTGGCAGCGCAAGCGTGAGGCAACTCCGCGGCACCGGCTGGCATTTGGGACAGAAATAGCTGCTGCGCCCCGCGACAATCGCGCGCCGGATCAAAGCGGCGCAGCGGTAGCAGCTCTGACCTTCGCGCCCATAAGCACGATGGTGGCGCTGATATTCACCCGGCTGGCCCTCGGCGTCAAGAAAATCGGAGATCGAGGAGCCGCGTAGCAGGATTGCTTTCTGCAAGATTTCCCGCAGCGCGCGATGCAGCGTCTTCAATTGTTCTTTTTTTAGCGCCGCGCCGAGGCGCGCCGGGTGAATTTTTGCGCGCCATAGACTTTCGTCCGCGTAGATATTCCCCACACCCCTTAAGAAGCTCTGATCGAGAAGCAGCGCTTTAATCCTTGCGCGCCGGGTTCGCGCTTGCTTCACAAATTCTTCAACGTTGACTTCAAGCGGATCGGCTCCGAAGGAGCGCAACTCTTCGGCCAGCGGCCCTGCCGAAAGGTACGCAAGCCGTCCGAACCGCCGCGCATCTGTGTAGCGCAGTTCGCGTTTATCATCGAGCAAGAAACAGGCGTGAGTATGTTTTTCGCAAGGCTGCGCCGCAGGATGAGGGGCGATTTGCCCAGTCATTCCGAGATGCACGAGAAGCGCGGCAAGCGCAGCATCACCGTTTGCAACGGCCGAGCCTGCGCCGTTGACAGGCGAAAGCCGCAGCAGCATGAATTTCCCGTAGCGCTCGACGGCTTCGATTTGTCTTCCAGGCAGATGCTGCTCGAGTGCAGCCGGGTCATCAATAAAATCCGTTTTCCCGAGCCGCACGGAAAGAATCCGACGGCCCAGAATCGTGCGCCGCAATCCACGCACTACTGTTTCGACTTCAGGAAGTTCCGGCATGGACGGGTGACAATCAAAATAGCACATTCTCTCGCCGCGCCGCAGGCGGACGACACAGACCCGAGATGTCCAGAATCACGCCCCGCTCAGGCTCACGCGCAGTTAATGTAAGTCACTTCTTCTGATAATCCGGATAGGGAGGATGCCCAGGAATTACAACCGGATGCGCCTTCAACGCTTCGAGTGTCACCTGAACGGCGCGCTCCAGCTGCGGATCGTGACCGGCCGCGACGGACGCCGGATCGTTTTCCACTTCGATGTCAGGCGCAATCCCGTGATTTTCCACTTCCCACTCGCCGTGCAGTCCGAAGATCGCCACGCGCGGAGCAGTAATGAACCCACCATCCATCAGCGGCGGGTAGCCATAAATGCCCACAAGCCCGCCCCAGGTTCGTGTTCCTACCAACGGCCCCACTTTGTCTTGCCTGAACATCCACGGCAGCGCATCGCCACCCGAGCCGGACATTTCGTTGATGATCATCGTCTTCGGACCATAGATTTGCGCGAGCGGGGAGCAGAATTGTTCGCCTTCCCGGGTGATGTCGCAATTGCGCAGCGGGCGTTTGAGCATATCGATGATGTAGTCTGCGATTTCTCCGCCGTGGTTATAGCGCTCATCAATGACGGCAGCTTGTTTGCCAACTTGCGCAAAGTAATAGCGGTTGAAATTGATGAAGCCGCCGTTCGCGGTGTCCGGCACGTGCACGTAAGCGACTTTGCCTCCGCTGAGCTGATCGACCTTGCGACGATTGTCTTCTTCCCAAGCGAGGTTGCGAAGCGGAAATTCGCTGGGCAGTGGCACCACGGTCACTTCCCGTGCGTCCTTGCCGTCAGCATTCGGCCCGACCTTGATTTTGATTTGCGTGCCAGCCGTATTTTCAAAGTAGCTGTAAACGTCTACGGGTGGGCGCACTTCACGTCCGTTGACTTCAAGCAGATAATCTCCCACTTTAACTTCGACACCTGGCTGAGTCAGTGGCGCGCGCAATTCAGGATTCCAATTTTCTCCATTGAAAATGCGTGTAAATCGGTAGCGCCCGTTTTCCACTTTGTAGTCCGCGCCGAGGAGTCCGCCTTTGACCTTCTTCGGTTGCGGCACGTCGCCACCGGCGATGAACATATGCCCGATGGTGATCTCGCCGAGCATTTCTTCGAAAAGATGATTGACGTCGGCGCGGCCTCCGGCGCCCTTGAGGTAAGGCGCATACTTCTTCTCCATAGCTGCGATGTTCAATCCGTGATGGTTGGGATCGTAGAGGAAGTCTCGCTCGATCCGCCAGACTTCGTGGTACATCTGATTCCACTCGACGCGTGGATCGGTGTAGATTTCCATCCCCTCGAGCTTCAGAGCGCCATCTCCCTGCTTGGGCACAACTGCTGACGGCGCAATGAACCATCCAGGCCCCAGGCGGTACAACACCTTTTCCCCGTTGGCCGAAACGTTAAAGTTGCGCAATCCACCGAGAAATGGTTCCGTTTTGCGCGTACTGAGATCAAACTTCGAAACCGAGACCGCCGTTGGCTCGGTCAAGCTCGGCACATCCGGAATTTCGCTAAGAAAAAGCACGCCGGTCTTGCCCGGATCGAGGCCGATGTAGTTTGCCGCCTTGATCGGCAGCGACACGATTCTCTGGCCGATTCCATCCAGGTCGATCGTGACCTTCACTTCGTCCTTCTTTTCGCCCTCTTTTTTCTCGCCTTCTTTTCCTTTGTCCGTGCTCTTGTCGGCGTCTTTGGTTTTGTCTTTGTCTTTGTCTTTGTCAGCATCCTTGCCCTTCTCATCGGTCGCGGCTTTCTCTTCGTCGCTTTGTGGTTCGACGGGAGATGGATCGCCTTTTTTCAATACGGCTGCATAAACGCTTCTCGACACCGGATGCTGAAAGCTCGAAAGATCAAGCCAACCTATCGAAAGCCCCAGATCCGTGCTGGCCGCGAAGTAAAGGGACTTTCCGTTTTTGTCGAATACCGGATAACGCGCATCGCTTGTGCCATCCGTGATCTGCGATTCCTTGCCCGACTCCAACGAATACACGAAGACGTTGCGCATGTGGTTTTCGAGATACTTTGCATAGGTTAGCCACTTGCTGTCCGGCGACCAGGTTTCATTCATCGTGGAGGTCGGATCTTCGTACCGGTCCGACGTCACTTTCACCGGCGAGCCTTTCTCCACGTCCACATACCAGAGATTCATACGCTTGTCGGTGTAGGCGATCTTCTTGCTGTCTGGAGACCACAGGGGCCCGTAGAAGAATGACGGAGGGTTCCCGAGATTGATTTTTTTCACGACGCCCAAACCGGTTTGATCCACAATGTGCAGGGCATACTCGCCGGATTCATCGGAGAAAAACGCGATGGACTTTCCGTCCGGCGACCAGGCGGGATCGCGTTCCGCCACCGCTGTCGTTCGCGTTAGGTTTCGTACGTCGCCCTTCTCTGCGGGAACTGTCAGTATTTCGCCGCGGGCTTCGAAGACGGCACGAACACCGGTGGGCGAAATTGCGGCGTTCTGAATCTTGTCTCCCACCTTTTCGTAATGCGGCCGCGTCGCCGGCAAATCACCTGATATGTGAATCTGAACCTTGCTTGCTTTCTCGCTCTTCAGATCGAGTATGTAAATCCCGCCGAATTGTTCATAGATCAAGGCATCCGGCCCAGCCGACAGCGATTTCAGGTCGAGTCCTTTGTTCTCCAACACCTGCTTCACGGCCTTCGTTTTTGTGTCGTATGCAAAAATCGACACAGGCCCTTTGCGGTCCGAAAGAAAATAGACCGTGTCCCCAACCCAGACGGGATCGTCATCATTCGAATTCTCGCGAGGCACTTTCTCGAGCTGCAAATCGCTCAACCGCAGCAAATAGACGGGCGTTGTCTGTCCGCCGTGATAACGCTTCCAAGCAGTTTGCCATTTCAGGTTTGGTACGTACGCGATGCGCGTGGCATCCGGCGAATAAGAAGCTGCCTCCCCGCGCCACATCGGCAGAACTTCCGGAACTCCGCCTTCGACCGGAACGGTGTACAAGCGATCAAAGTCCGCGTACGCCTCGCGCCCTGAACTGATCAGCACCTTCTTGCCGTCCGGAGTCCATCCGACAACGACGTCCGGATCGGGATGCCAGGTCAGGCGCTTTGGCTCGCCGCCATCGGCAGGCATGACGTAAGCGTCGACGTTCCCATCGTATTGGCCCGTGAACGCGATCCAATTTCCGTCCGGAGAAAATTTCGGCCTGGCCTCGTGGCCGTTGGTCGTGAGCTGGCGCGCCTCGCCGCCTTCCCGCGGCACGCTCCAAAGGTATCCGCCGTAAGCGAATACGATTTGCGTCTTGCTCATCGTTGGCGCTCGCACGAGCAGCGGATTCTCTTCCGCCCCGGCAGACCGGTTCGCCGTGCACATGGCCGCCAGAAAAAGGACAGCTATCATTGCCGAGATTCGAAAACGCATCATTCCTCCTGAAAGACTCCGAACAAAACTCTCTGCCCCGCGCGAACCGCGCCGCTTGCGGCTATTTCTGAGCGCCCGCCGGCGGAGGCCAGAAGCCGGGATCGCTGATGGGACGCTGGTCTATCTTGTCGGCGTACTTTTTTATGGCAGGTCCAATGGCAGACGCGTTCCCAATTAACACATAAACGAGATTATCCATCGGAAAATGTTTTTCGATAATCTGCTTGGCGATTGCTGGCGTCACCGCGTCGATTCTCGTCTCCAACTGATTCACTTCGTCGTCGCCGAGGCCGTAATATTCATTGACCACAATCCGCCGGACAAGCTGGCCCGAAGTTTCAATCGTCGGCGGAAACTGCCCCTTGATGTAACTTTTCGCTGACTTGAGTTGTTCCTCGGTCACGCCATTCTTGTGAAGCTTTTCCAAAACCTGGAGCGCAAGGTCAATCGCCGGAGTGGTCGTTTCATTCTTCGTAAAGCTGGCTATTTCGAACGGTCCGGGCGTTTTGCGCGAGTCAAAAAACGACCGTGCCCCGTAGGTATAGCCCGATTCGACGCGCAGCGCTTCATTCAGGTCGGATGTGAACCGGCCGCCGAAAATCGTGTTGACCACGCGAATCGCGACGCGATCCGGATCGTTCACGGCGGTGCCGACGTTTCCGATGGCGAAGTAGGTTTGTGTCGCATCGGGCTTGTCGATTAGCAGCAGTCTTTTCCCTTTTGCAGGCGGAACGGCGGAGATGGATGTGTTTGCCACTGTCCGCGCGGGCCACGCGTCCAGTGTTTCTTCGAGCTTCTTGCGCATTTCCGCGGCATTGAACTCACCGGCGATTCCGAGAATAGTGTTTCCAGGTGCGTAGTTCGCTTCATAAAATTTCACAACGGCATCTCGCTGGATGCGCTTCAGGGAAATCTCGTCACCCTCGGACGGACGCCCGTAGGGATGCGAACCGTAGAGATATCCTCCGTAGTACAAACCCAGGACGGCCTGCGGTTCGTCCTTGGCGGATTTGACGCCGTCCAGGCTCTGCGCCAGGATTTTGTCGGTCTCGTTCTGCGGAAACGTCGGATGCAGAACGGCATCCGCAAACAGTTCTAAGCCCCGGGCCAGATCCTTGGTGAGAAATTCGGCGCTGATGGTCGTGAAGTCTGCTCCAGCGTCAGCGCCAAAGGAGCCGCCGATGTAATCGAAGTCCGCCGAAAATTGCTGCGCCGTCCGGGTCTTCGTCCCTTTGCGCAAGAGTCCGGCGGTGACCGATGCGAGCCCTTCTTGCCCGGCGGGATCAGCAGCAGCTCCAGTTTTTACAAGCGCAAAAACATTGATTAGCGGGACGCCTCGCTTCTCCATCAGCAGTACGGTCAAACCGTTTTTGAGCACGAATTTCTCGTGCGGGGGCAGCCGCAACGACTGCGCGCCCGCGACGGGGCAAAGGACACCCAAGAATCCAAGGAGTGCAAGAAGGCGCAACGTTTTTCTTTCTCGTGTCATTGTTTTGCCTTCTCTTCATTCTCGGGAAGCAGCGTTGCCACAGTTCTGTTGTTTGCACCGAAATATTTTTTCACCACGCGCTGGACGTCTTCTTTCGTCACTGCCGAATAGTTCTTCGCTGCGTTGAACAACTTGTTGTAGTCACCCATGAAAACTTCATAAGTTCCTATCGTGTTTGCGCGACCGCTGATCGTCCGCATCTCCCGGTAAAATTCAACGAGCCGGCCGTTCTTCGCTTTCTCTAGTTCCTGGTCGCTGATGGGCGCACCCTTCACTTTGTCCAATTCCTCGTAAATGGCTTTTTCACAGGCCTGCGGGTCCACTCCTTGCCGCGGCTGGGCCGTGATGATGGCCAGCGTGGGATCGAAGGCCAGCTCTACGTCCGAAGAAACGTCGAGCGCCAATTGATCCTTGTCCACGAGCCGCTGGTACATGCGCGAGCTCTCTCCTTGAAAGAGCACGCTGCGCAGAATGTTAAGCGCATAGAAGTCCGGATCGTTGGTTTGCGCGACGTGATAGCCAATCATCACGATGGGCAATTCAGCCGGCTTGTGCACCACCAACCGCCGCTCACCGAGTTGCTCGGGTTCGATAGTCGTTACGGGCGGAGGCGGCGCGTGCGAAGGAATCGGTTCGATATATTTCTCGCAGAGCTGAAAAATCTCCTCGGGCGAAATATCGCCGACCACTACCATCGTCGCGTTGCTGGGCGAATAGCCCATTTCAAAATGGTGCTTCAGGTCGTCCATCGTCCAGTGTTCGATGTCGCTCATCCACCCAACGACCGGCCATTGATACGTGTGCGCGAGGAACGCCGAAGCCCAAAGTTGTTCGCCGAGCAAACCAAAATTATTGTTGTCGACGCTAAGCCGCCTCTCGGAAGCCACCACCTCGCGCTCGGAAGCGATTTTCTTCGGATCGAACGTCAGATCGCGGATGCGGTCGGCTTCGATGTCATAGATCAGCGGCAGCGCCGAGCGAGGAAACCAATCCTGGTAGACGGTCACGTTTTGGCTGGTATAGGCGTTGTTCGAGCCCCCGTTTGCCTCCATGACCTTGTCAAGATCGCCCGGCCCGTATTTCTTTGCGCCGTTGAACATCATGTGCTCGAAAAAATGCGAGAGGCCGGTTGTCCCCGGATGTTCGTTCCGCGAACCGATGCGGTAAAAAATGTACAGCGCCACATTCGGAATGCTGTGGTCCGGCTGCACCAGCACCTTCATTCCGTTTTTCAGCGTGCGAGTGCTGACCGGAAACTGTTGTGACTGAGCCCAGACCGGCAAAGAAACAAAGCCCAAGGCGCACAACAGCAGCAATGCAGTACTGCGGTAACTGACTGTTTTCATGAACCCACCCTCAGACAAACCCTTCCTTCTTAAGACGTAAGCAACCCCGGAAATGTTTGCGACTTTTCCGGGGGCCCCCTCACGGCAGCAGCGCAAACACGCGGACCGGTCCGCCCGAACCACCTTCCAGCTTGATGGGCGCCACAACCAGGAATGCACCCTTCTCCGGTAATTCGCTCAAATCCGACAGATTCTCAAGATGATAGAGCCCTGCCCCGAGCGCCAAATGATGCACCGCAAAATCCTGTGAAGCGCCGCAGTCGACGCTCATTGTGTCACATCCGATGCCGCTGATCTTGCGCTCGATCAGCCGTTCGACCGCCTCGACCGAAAATCCGGGAAAATGCATGCGTCCTGCTTCATCCTGATTTCGGTAACTTCGTGCGTCAGGCCAACGCAACGACCAGCCGGTCCTTAGCAGGACGATGGCTCCCTCTGGAATTCGCCCGTGCCCCGTTTCCCAATCATCAATGCGCGCGGCTGAAAGTTGGTAGTCCACATCCGCAGCGCCTTCCGCCCGAACATCAAGTACAGCAGCCATCCCAAAAAACTGTCTCGGCGGGATCTGGTCAACTGGCGTTTTCCCCGGAGCAAAATGAATTGGTGCATCCAAATGCGTCCCGTAATGCTCCAGCATCCAGAAGCTACGCGTGAAGTAGCCGTCTGTCGCGACGCTGGCGTTGACGTTCGCCTCGAACCACCGCTTGTCGCCAGGCCATGGCACCAGCCGGTCGTTTATGGCGTACGCGAGGTCCAAGACTCGCGTCTTTCCGTAGAAGATTCCCTCGAACATGACGTCAGGGGAGCGGTATCCCGGGGGACGCCACAATCCCAGCCATGCGCAGGATTTCCTGGTATTCGGCTTCGGTAATCTGCGAAACCAGCACGCGCACGTTTTTTAACAGCTTCATTTTTTTCAGGACTGGGTTGGCGCGCAACTCCGCCAGAGTCACCTGCCTCGGCAAGCGGTCAAACGCTCGCAGATCCGCGACGAGGTTCTTTTCCTTGTGGTCATGAGGGTCGGGATACGGGTCGCGTGTGACCTCCGCGATGGAGTAGAGCGTCCGCTCCGGCGCGGAGTGATAGCACAACACGCGGTCCCCTTTTCGGACCTGTTTAAGTGCCCGAATGGCGTCGGGTTTCGACTCTGCGCCATGCCACATTTCCTTGCCCTTCACAAAGAGCGTATCCCAATGGTAGTGATGCGGGTCGGCGCTAAATATATAATAGTGTCGTTGCGAAGTCGGAGTTGCCATCGAGGCGTCGAGTCGGCAGCAATATACACGGTGAAGACTAAAAAGCGAAACAAAATGTGAGGGTTAGCTCGAATTCGACCCGGAAATGGGAATCTGGCTCAGGATTGAGGGAAACTCTGTAACGCCAGATATCTCTTTTGTTTTTAAAGGGTTATAGGAAGTTTCAAGAAATATCGATGAAAACTTCGTCTTCCCGGACCTCCGTCGCGTAGCAAGCAACACCCACGCTGGGGTTCTGCACGACCTTCCCGGTAGTTACGTCGTACTCCCACCCATGCCATGGGCACGTAACAATTTTATCCTGGAGCGAGCCTTGGCCCAGCGGTCCTCCCCTGTGCAGGCACGTGTTGTTGATAGCGTAGAACTTACCGGCCACATTCGCGAGCGCCACCGCTTTGCCACCCACTTGGATCTCGTGGACGGTGCCCACAGGCACTTGGGCGGTCTTCGCGGCTCGCACAAACGGCATATTCGCTCCTTGATGAATGAGAAACGTGACGCGCGACCTGCTTGGAAATCTTTGCGTTGCGCCGCCGAGTATAACTTCCGCGGAATGCAACGTCAAAGCAGCCGCTTGCAGGCATTACTTCTCGGCGGCCGGCCCGTTAGCCCTTTTTGCCATTATTTTCCAATACGTGGCCGGGCGCAGCCGTTGCACGATGTCAATCTTGCGGGCGTCCTGTCCGATGAGGATGCGCGGTTCGCGCCGCTCAACCCCTTTCAGAATGCGGGCCGCGGCGGCTTCCGGAGAAGTAGGTGTGATCTGCTCAAAAAAGGCGATCGCTGCCTCACGTTTGCTTTGGGATGCATGCGCGCCCAGGCGCGCGCGCTTCGCGATTGGCGTATGAATTCCGCCGGGGTGAACGCACGAAACAAAAACCGAAGTGCCCTCAAGTTCGTGTCTCACCGCCTCGGTGAATCCGCGTACGGCAAATTTGCTCGCGGAATAGGCGCTTTGCCCCACGGGAGCAATAATCCCAAACACGCTCGACAAATTTACAATCTGCGCTCGCGGCTGCTGCTTCAGAATTGGCAAAAAATATTTCACTCCGTAAACAACTCCCCAAAAATTGATCCCCATCAGCCAGCGCAAATCGTCGAGCGAGATTTCCTCGAAAGTCCCATGCAGAGCCACGCCCGCATTATTGATCAGAAGTGTTACGCGTGCATGACGTGCGACAACGTCTTCCGCAAAGCTTCTGACGGCTGCTTCGTCGGATACATCGATCACGTGCGTGGAAAGCGCGGCTTGTGTGGCAGACAACGAGGTCGCCGTCTCGACTAGCCCCTTCTCATCAATATCCGCAATCGCGAGGGCGGAACCAGCAGCGGACAATTGTTGGGCAAGCGCGCGCCCGATTCCGCTTCCTGCGCCCGTAACCACCGCGACTCCGCCGCGAAGGAACGACACCTAAGCGCCTGCGCCCTGCACTTTGGCCAAAAGCTCGACGAATTTTTGTTTGCGCTCGGACTGATCGTGGCCGCCTTCGGCTTCCGCAAGCTGCGTGATGTTCATCGAGCAGAACTTCGGCCCGCACATCGAGCAAAACCTCGCCTCTTTGTAAAAATCATCCGGCAAATTCTCGTCGTGCATGGCCTTCGCCGTCGGCGGGTCAAGCGATAGCTCAAACTGCTTGTTCCAGTCAAACAAAAACCGCGCATAGCTCAAAGCATCATCGCGGTCCCGCGCTCCTGGCCGGTGACGCGCCACATCCGCAGCGTGCGCCGCAATCTTGTACGCAATCACGCCCTGCTTCACGTCCTCCGGATTCGGCAGCCCGAGGTGCTCCTTCGGCGTGACGTAGCACAGCATCGACGCCCCGTGCCACCCAATCATCGCCGCGCCAATTGCACTTGTGATGTGGTCGTACCCAGGCGCAATGTCTATTACCAACGGCCCCAGCGTGTAGAACGGCGCCTCGTGGCACCATTCCATTTCTTTATCGACCTGCTCCTTAATCTTGTCCAGCGGCACGTGTCCCGGGCCTTCGATCATCACCTGTACGTCGTGCTCCCAGGCCTTCGTGGTCAGTTCGCCGAGTACTTTTAACTCCGCGAACTGCGCTTCGTCGCTTGCGTCCGCAATGCATCCCGGCCGAAGCCCGTCGCCGAACGAAAAACTCACGTCATGCTTCTTGAAAATCTTGCAAATCTTTTCGATGTTCTCGTAGAGAAAATTCTGCTTCTTGTGGTGCTCCATCCAGTGCGCCATCAGCGATCCACCGCGGCTGACAATCCCCGTAATCCGTTTTCGCACCAACGGCACATGCTCGCGCAGCACTCCCGCATGAATCGTCATGTAATCCACACCCTGCTCGGCTTGCTCTTCAATCACCTCGATCATCAAGTCAATCGTCAAGTCCTCGGGGCGGCGCACACGCGAAATCGCTTCATACACCGGCACCGTTCCCACCGGCACGGGCGAGGCGTCAATAATCGCCTTCCGGATCAACGGTATATCTCCGCCCGTCGAAAGGTCCATGACCGTGTCCGCGCCATAATGCACGGCGTGGTGCAGCTTCTTCAGCTCTTCATCAATATTCGAACTCGTAGCCGAATTCCCGATGTTCGCGTTGATTTTGCACTTTGTCGCGATACCAATCGCCATCGGCTCCAGGTTGCGGTGATTGACGTTCGCTGGAATGATGCAACGCCCGCGCGCCACTTCGCTGCGTATCAGCTCCGGCTCGAGCTTCTCCCGCTTGGCAATGTACTCCATCTCCTCGGTAATGACGCCCTGCCGCGCGAAGTGCATCTGCGACATATTGCGGTTTCCGTTTGCCGCCACCGCACCTGCTTCTCTCGATGCGATCCAACTATCGCGTATCGCCATGGAGCCCCCTCAATGACCGCGCCGAATGATTCGGTGGACAAGAACCTTCTCTTGTCCCACTCATTCTGCGTTGTAAGTTTGGATTATGGCACCGGGGGAGGGGTGCCGCAACTTGCGCAAGGCTGAGATTGAAAGTGAGTCAAACTGGCAAACTCGCTTGCCCCGGAGCCTATGCGCCCTAATCTGGGTACGAAAATGACAGAGCGCGGGACTCTGCTCAGATGCTCCACTAGCCAGAATGTACCAGCGATCGACTCCGGCTCTGCGAAAGCGTGGCCGGCTCGCACGGAACGAACGCACGCCTGCACGAACTGGCGACCCTTTCCCCAGCCTTACAACTTCGAGTTGGGCGCGGTTTATAGCATCATATAGTCATGCCGATGTATAACGAGAAGGAAAAAATCCGCGAGCACTATGATCGCCTCAGCCCTTACTACCGCACGCTATGGGGAGAACACTTGCATCACGGTTATTGGATTCACGGCGATGAACCGAAGGAAAAGGCGCAGCTCCAGCTTATCGAGCATCTCGCTCGGGCTGCCGATCTTCCGTCGGAGTGCCAGGTCTTGGACGTTGGTTGCGGCTTCGGCGCCAGCTGCATCTATCTCGCCAGAGAATACAACGCGGAAGCGACAGGCATCACCATTTCTCCGGTTCAAGTGGAAATGGCCAATCAAGCGGCGAGAGAAGCCAATGCCCGCGCCAAGTTTCTGTGCATGGACGCTGAGGCCATGCAGTTCAAGAAACCGTTCGACGTGGTTTGGTCGGTGGAATCTATCTCACACTATCCCAATAACGAGAAGTTCTTTGCCGACGCCGCAAAGTTGTTGAAGCCCAACGGCAGGATGGCCATCACCGATTGGTTCAAGAAAGAGGGTCTCACACCGCGTGAGCACAAGAAATTTCTTGGGCCGATCGAAAGAGGCATGCTCGTCGAGCTGAGCACCATGAAAGAGTATGAGGCTTTGATGAGTAAGAATGGCTTGAAGGTTGTAAAAACCGAAATCCTCAATAAGAATTGCGCCAAGACATGGGACCTTTGCCTGGATATCATCAAGGATAAAGCGTTCTGGGCCCTTGCCGCCAAACTTGGCCTCGCGTTCGTTCATTATCTAAAGGCGTTTAAGGCGATGAGAGATGGCTTCGCCTCGGGGAATTTCATTTATGGCCTGATCGTGGCCGAAAAGTCCTGACGCATGAAAAAGTTACCGGGCATTGGATAAAGCCGAAGCATCCAAAGTCCGGCACGATGTGTGGCCGCTGCGAACCGGATGCGATGGGTGAAATCGGAGTTTGCTCACTCATGGCGGAGCAAGATTATACACCCGGGCAGAACAGATGCGGCAGAAAGGAAGTTAAGGCAACTAGAATTGAGACCAGAGCCTCCAGGCGCAACGCTTGACAGCACGATAACCGCTACTCAAGATTGACAAAGCGTGGCCAATTCCCTCAGCAGCAGGCTCGCCGAGATCGCACTTCCCGATTGCGATGGGCGGGACATTCATCTTGGCTCATTGTGGGCCGGGCAACCGGCCGTGCTGGTTTTTCTGCGGCACTACGGCTGAATCTTTTGCCGCGAGCACGTCGCGCAGTTGCGCGAACACGAGCAAGCCTTCCAGGACAAAGGAGCAGCACTTGCCGCCGTTGGATTGGGCGACCGCAATTACGCGCGAATGTTTCGTGAGGAATCAGGCATCACCTTTCCTCTTCTGATCGACGAAGCCCGCCAGGCGTATCGCGCGGCGGAATTGAAGTCCGCGAACCTCTTGCATCTCCTGCGGAGCGAAAATGCCTTTGCAAGAAAGCGCGCCCGCGCCGGCGGCCATCATCAGCACAAATTAGGACAAAATCCGTTTCAGCTCGGCGGGAGCTTCGTGTTCGGACGCGGAAATGTGGATCACTTCGCGCACATCAGCCAAACGTTCGGCGACAATGCCACGGTTGGGGCGCTTCTGGAAGCGATCCCCTAGCGTGCGCTGTAGCGCATCAGACACAACACTCCAGCCGCTCTCAAATCCAAAAGAAACTACTGACAACATATGGACGTGGAGAGATCATGGGAGTGATTTAGACATGACGATGTAGTGACCGGGCACTTTTGCTTGCAGGGACGGAGAAAACGGGGCGGTGCCGATTTCAACGTAACCGAGGCGGCGATAAAATGCGGGAAGCGGAGTACGTTGACTAATGACACGCAAATCGACCGCGACACAACCATCAGCGCGGAAATAATCTTCTGAGGCGGCAACCAACTTTCGGCCCAATCCAGTGCCTTGTTGCGCCGGTTCGACTGCTAGCAATCCCAGATAGCCGCGGTCTTGACGAATCTCGAGATAAACGCAACCCGCAAATCCGCCAGCATCTTCCGCTAACAAAAAGTCGCCCGTTCCCATGAAGGCTCGTGTCTCCTCGGCGTTGATACGATCACCCTCAAAGACAAATTGCTCCACGATGAATGCCGCGTTGATCAGCCGGACGAGAGCCGGTATATCTGCGCTAAGCGCGAAACGGAGCGTGACGCCTTCGTCCTGTCGGGAAGATTTTGGGGCGTGCGTCATAAAAGCATTCCGGCAAAAACTCCGAAGCGATTATTTTTGTTTTGCGCCCCCGTCCTTTGGAAGCGGGGTCGTCGAAGTGCCGCCTGTCGCTCGAGGCTTCGCATCTGCGCTCGGTTTCGATAACCAGAAATCAGGATCGCCGCCGACAAATTCTTTGGAGACGTGGGACGTCTCCGGACTAATCGCGTAAAGATTGCTCTCCGTGCTGGCGTAGGCCTCGCGCGCAATTTGTTGCATACGATCGAAGCCCGCATCCCCTTCAGCTTCGCGGAGCTTCGGTGCGCGGGCGAGATAGCCATCGTTTTCTTTGAGCGCGCGCATGGGAACAAAAACGAGGAAGGAAGGCGTAGGCATTCCAACGTTCGCTTGATAGACGACCCACGGCATGTCCGCGCTGATCTTTTCATAAGCGGCGCTCAGGAGTTTGAAGGATTCGACGAATTCGCTTTCGTGGCCGGGACGAAGACGTACTTCAAGGACGCGCATGTAGCGCGCCTTTGAAAGATCGATGCGGTTCACGCGGTAGCCCAAATCATCGCGACGAACTGCAACGGTCGTGCTCTCGCTGGTTTCGAGCGCACGGATTTGCTCCTGCAGGTGAGCGAGTTCGGGATGGGATGCGAACAGCTGCCTCCAAGCAACAAAGGCATTGTCCAACTGCTCGAATGAATCGAACGGATCGAAGGACAGCGCTTCAGGCGGGCCGGTGATGGCTTGCAGATCAATCCACGCGTTTGGAACGTCGAGATGGTTGCAGGCCCGCGTTACGCTGACTTCGAGCTTCTGCCGCGCACTTTCACTTCCAAACTTGAATTGCTGATGGACAAGCAGAACAATCTTCGGAGGCGCAGTGGCAGCACTCGCCGGTTTTTCGGTCTGGGCAGGGACGATAGAAACATTCGCCAGCAACAGAAAAACAATTCCCAGGATGCGTTGTTTGCTTTTCATGGGAACAACCTCCCTAGCGTGAAGTGGGCGCAGAAGGGCTGTGCCCACACGTACGGAAGACCTTCGCCTAGCCGAGGGCAGCCTTTCCATTGAACCGCCCCGCCGAGCTGAGCTCTTCTTCAATGCGCAAGAGCTGGTTGTATTTTGCAATCCGGTCGGTGCGCGAAGCAGAACCCGTCTTAATCTGACCGGCACCCGTGGCAACGGCAAGATCGGCAATGAACGTATCTTCGGTTTCGCCGGAACGGTGCGAAATGATCGAGTTGTAACCGGCTTTGCGCGCCATCTCGATGGCATCAATGGTTTCGGTCACGCTCCCAATTTGATTTAGCTTGATTAGGATGGCGTTAGCAATCCCCTCTTTTATTCCGCGCGAGAGCCGCGTCGTGTTCGTCACAAACAGGTCGTCGCCCACAAGCTGAATCTTTTTCTTTGAAGACTTTGCCCCAACCGACTGCGTTAGCGCTTTCCACCCGGACCAATCATCTTCGGCCATCCCGTCCTCAATAGAAACGATGGGGTACTTCTCGACCCAACTCGTCCAATACGCGGCCATTTGCTCCGAAGAATGCGCCGACTTATCCGACTTTTTGAAAATGTAATTGCCGCTGGCCTTCTCGTAGAACTCGCTCGATGCCGGATCGAGCGCAATGCTCACCTGCTCGCCAGCCTTGTACCCCGCCGCGCCAATCGCCTCCAGCACAATCTGAATGGCTTCCTCGTTGGATTTGCAGCTCGGCGCGAAGCCACCCTCGTCACCCACCGCGGTCGAATACCCGTGTTTTTTCAAAGCGGACTTTAGTGAATGAAATATTTCCACGCCCCAACGCAGCGCTTCCGAAAAGCTGGGCGCACCAACAGGCATGACCATAAATTCCTGGAAGTCGACGGAGCTGTCCGCATGCGCGCCGCCATTTAAAATGTTCATCATGGGAACAGGCAGGAGATTCGCGCTAGTGTCCGTGGAATAACGCGCAAGATATTTGTACAGAGGAAGATTCTGCGCAGCCGCCGCACCGCGCGCTGCCGCCATGGAAACGGCAAGGATCGCATTGGCGCCGAGACGCGACTTGGTGGGCGTGCCGTCCAGCTCAATCATGTGGTTGTCCA
>Ga0185299_10000919_pt1 | contig 67585 bp, 57 predicted proteins | sample PaiPotPPA55metaG_FD_128002 | JGI IMG/M metagenome (GOLD analysis project Ga0185299, IMG submission 128002) | Iron sulfur acid spring bacterial and archeal communities from Banff, Canada, to study Microbial Dark Matter (Phase II) - Paint Pots PPA... ... | reverse complement strand
TCTGCGCTATGAAATTGACTCAGACGTGAACGATGTGGGTCACTACAGTCAGATCAATCCGATCCTGCTGCCTTTTTTGCACGGCTCCCGCCACAAGGCTGCGAACAATTGGGGACCGCGCGTCGGCTTTAATTGGGCCAGCAAGAGCGCACAGTTTAGCGTCCATGGCGGCTACGGCATCTACTACGACCGGGTGACGCTTGAAATCGACTCGCTCGAGCGCGGACTCGACGGCCGTGCTCTGCCGATTAATGTTACGTTGGGCAGCGCCAACTTCCTCGACAACAACGGAAACTTCATTCCCGGCCTGACTCCTACCTATCCCAACTCCACCTTCAGCGGCCCGATTATTCCCGGCGCAGGCGGAGCCGCGGAAGGCATTAACCTCATCGACAACAACATGCGCAATCCCATGGTGCAGCAGTTCAACCTGGGAGTTGAATATTCATTCGCCAAGGATTGGGTCCTGAAGGTCGATGGCATCCATGATTTAGGCACCCATTTCATCATCGGCGTGCCTCTGGGCTCCATCTTCAATCCAGCTTCCGGTGGGCCCGATACGGTGACCGATCTACAATCCTCCGTGAATATACACTATGACGCGCTCTGGCTTGCGCTCGATCATCGCTTCGCACAGCATTTCCAGTTGCACAGCGCGTATACGTTTTCGAAAGCGCTGAATTATGCGAACTACGATCAGATCCCGTTTGGCTACCCGCCGGTCGATCCCACCAATCTGCATCGCGAATACGGCGCTGCCCCCAACGATCAGCGCCATCGTCTGGTGGTGCAAGGCACTGCAGATCTTCCTTTCCACTTCCGCTTCTCGCCGCTTTGGACTTACGCTTCAGGCGTTCCCATGGACATTCTTCTCGGCGATGGCAGCGGCAATCGCGTCCCCGAACTGGGCCGCAACGCCGGAGGGCGCCAGTTCCACACCGGTGGCGAGCTCAACGCTTTCCTTACTCAGCTCAATGCCGCAGGCGCGGTGAATGGCGGCCTGGGGTCGCCCTTCCCCATGGTTTCTACCGGCGCTCGCTTCAACGACACGTTTAATTCTTTCGATTTGCGACTGTCCCGCGAGTTTCATCTCGGGGAACGGTTCACCTTGCAGGGCATTGGCGAAGTTTTCAACCTGTTCAATAAGACCAATATTCTCGGATCCAGCAACGTCAATTACTCAGGCTATTTCAATGTTCTCGTCCCTGACAAGAACAATGCGATTTTATCCTCGGCTTTCGGCCGACCCACCAGCACCGCGGGCGGAGTCTTTGGCTCCGGGGGGCCGCGTGCGTTTCAATTAGCCGCAAGACTTGTCTTCTAAGCATCACCTCGACAACGGCACTCGGGCTGTCCACGCCAGGCCCAGGCGGCTCGAGGCGGAATCGCGAGTGCCATGCTGCTGCAAGTTTTTGCATGAGCCAGAATAAAATTCCTTTCAACTATGCCGCCCCTTGGCACTAGAATGGGCTCTGACTGCGGCATGCCCGTCTCTCGCGGCATCTCGCACCTTCTTTCGGAGGTTAAGTGCACGTCCTCGTCACCACCGACTCGCTCTCGGGCTCGTGGAGTTACACACGCGAACTTGTCACGGGTCTGGTCACGCGCGGAGTGCGAGTCACCCTGGTCAGCTTCGGCGAGATTCCGCTGCCCGACCAGACTTCATGGATGGATCACCTGCACGGCCTCGACTATCGGCCAACGGCGTTTCATCTCGAGTGGATGCAGGAGGCGGAGCAGGATTTGCCGGAATCGTCCGCGTTCCTGGCCGCGCTAGTGCGCGAATTACGGCCCGATGTTCTACACCTCAACCAGTTTTGTTATGGGAACCTGGCCGTAGACGTGCCGCGTGTTGTAATGGCCCACGGCGATCTGATCACCCGGACCCATGCTGTGCACAATCGTGCCCCCAGGCCTGAAGGTTCGCTGTCGTGGTATCGCAACACGGTTCTCAATGGCTTGGCTGGCGCGGATGCAGTCGTCGCGCCTTCAGCCTGGATGCTCGATCGCATTTCCGCCTGTTACCGGCGACCGCATCGAGCAGTAGTGATCTACCCTGGACGCAATCCCATTTTTTTCAATCCCTATCTGAGTAAAGACGATTGCGTGCTGGCAGTCGGCCGTCTCATCGACGCCGGCAAGCAGGTCTTTCTGCTTACCCAACACGCGCATTCTGTCCCCGTCTGCATTGTAGGCGCCGAACACACGGTGCCCATGCCGCGCATCCCTATCCGTGCCGACGTGAAGGTTGATACCGAACAAACGTCCGTAGCGATTCGTGGCGCGCAGACCGAAGCGCAACTTCGCGCACTCTACAGCCGAGCCTCGATCTACGCCGCCACCGCCCGTTACGAACCCCTGGGCATGGCCGCTCTCGAAGCCGCGTTTTCTCGATGCGCCATCGTGGCCAACGACATTCCAAGCTTCCGCGAGATTTGGCAGGACGCGGCGCTTTACTTCCGCACCAACGATGCTGCCAGTCTCGCGGACAGCATCCGCCAACTTAACGCGGACCGTCCCATGCGCCGCGCCTACGCCGAGTTAGCTTATACCCGCGCCCGCGAGCGCTTTACCACTAAACGCATGATCGACGATTACTTGCAGCTTTATCGCAGCCTGGTGTCCGTCAAATCGCTGGCGGCGTGAGAATGCTGCAGATGTGTTTGTTCCCAGTGAGAACTTAGTGATATCTTTTAGCCTTACTAGAAACCCGTAAGGTTGGAGGATAGTTCATGGCTCAAGTAAAAATAACAGTCAAACCCAATGGCCCCTATCGCGTAGAGGCTCCGGAAGGGTCGATCGAACTGGTCGACGCCAACGGTACTCAGTACGATCTCACCGGCAAACCCGCATTCTCACTCTGCCGCTGCGGCGGTTCGATCAACAAGCCCTTCTGCGACGGGACCCACAGCCGCATCGGATTCCAAGGCGCGGAGTTGGCCGTGAAAAAGGCCGACCCCGGCGCATCCTCCTAAACAGTTTCCTGTTTCGAAAGGCGCGGCTCTTAGCCGCGTCGCAACTCGTGGTACGAATGACGGCTTTAGCCGCTGAGGCATCGTGCATTACGATCGAGACCGGGAACTGGGGATGCATCGCAAGATAACGCGCCGCGACTTTCTCGACGGCGTAGCGATGACAGCAGGCGCGGCCCTGATGCCGTGGGATCTCATCGCCGCCCAATCTTCAAGTCTGGAAAAGTCTCCGAACTACTATCCTCCCGCACTCACGGGCATGCGCGGCAGCCATGCCGGTTCGTTCGACACGGCCCACAGCCTTCGCGATGGAACTTTCTGGGATTCCGCGGGCAAGCCCGAAGACACCGGCGAAACTTATGACCTGATCGTGGTCGGCGGGGGCATCAGCGGCCTCTCTGCCGCTCACTTCTACCGCAAGGCAACCGGCGGCAAAGCCCGCATTCTCATCCTCGACAACCACGACGACTTCGGCGGCCACGCCAAGCGCAACGAGTTCCGCGTGAACAAAGCTTTCCGGCTAGGCTATGGCGGAACATTCTCCATCGAAAGCCCGGCTCCTTACAGCGCGATTGCAAAGGGTGTTATTGAGGAATTGGGCATCGATGTTTCGTCGTACTCTAGGCATTTCAACAAGAATTTATATCCCTCGGCGGGTTTGCGCTCGAGGATTTTTTTCGATACAGAAACGTTTGGCGTAGACAAGTTGGTGATTAATCCTGGCCTCCGTGGTGGCAGCGAGAGTGAAGATGTGGCGGCCGAGTCGCCGCACTTGCTAAAGCAATTTCTCGCCCAAGCACCGCTCGCCGATCAAGCTAAGCATGACCTGCAGCGCCTGCATCAGGAGCCGAAGGACTATTTCCCTGAACTGACTTCGGATCAAAAAAAGGCGAAGCTGGCCCGCATGAGTTATGCCAGCTACCTGAGAGATATAGCGGCCGTTCACGAAGACATCATCAAGATGCAGCAAGCACTTCCGCACCCGCTCTTCGGCGTAGGCATCGACGCGATATCGGCGCAGGACGCCTGGGGGCTTGGCTATCCCGGCTTCAAAGGCCTGAAGCTCGATCCGACACCGGGCAAAGGCATGAACCGCGACTGCATTCCGAATGAAGAAGCGGAAAAATACTTCTTCCATTTTCCCGACGGGAATGCCACCATCGCGCGGCTGCTGGTCCGCAAACTTGTTCCGGACGCCATCCCGGGCAACTCCTGGTCCGATGTTGTCCTTGCCAAGGCCAACTACTGGAAGCTTGATAACCCCAGCTCGCCCGTGCGCATTCGCCTGAACAGCACGGCCGTTCGCGTAAAGCACATCGGAAACCCTGCCAGCGCGAGCGAAGTAGAGATCACGTACGCTCGTGGCGGCAAGGTCTATACCGCGAGGGCGAAGAATTCGATCCTGGCATGCTGGCACGTCGTGATTCCCTACATCTGCGAAGAACTTTCCGACAAGCAAAAAGAAGCGTTAGCTTCCGCCCAGAAAGTGCCGCTGCTCTATACCAACGTTGCCCTTCGCAACTGGACATCGTTCCAAAAACTCGGCGCCAGTTCCATATATGCCCCGGGCATGTACCACACTGGGCTGAACCTCGATTTACCAGTGAGCATCGGAGGATACGAGTTCCCCCGTAATCCGGAGGAACCAATCGTCGTCCACATGATGAAGGCCGCCTGCAGTCCCGGACATCCCGCGCGTCAGCAGCACAGCCTGGGCCGCATGGAACTCTACACCACGACGTTCGAGACCATGGAGCGCAACATTCGCGATCAGTTGGCGCGCGCCCTGGGCCCAGGCGGCTTCGATCCCGCCCGCGATATCGCCGCCATCACGGTCAATCGCTGGCCCCACGGATACGCCTACGAATACAACTCCCTGTTCGATTCGTTCTGGTTGGAAGGCGGCGAAACTCCCTGCGAAGTCGCGCGCAAGCCACATGGCCGAATCGCCATCGCCAATGCCGACGCCGGCGCCTACGCCTACACCGATGAAGCCATCAATCAGGCGTGGCGCGCCGTTGGGGAAATCATAAAGGGCTGACAGACTGTTCCAGAAAGTTTCGCGGGGCGAATGGACCGCCCCAGAATCGCCGCTTGTCTCAGCGACCTCGGCGAACACTCAGCGTCCTCAGCGATTAAAAGTGTTCGTCGGACATTCGTCCCAACTCGTCAGCGGCCGTCCTTCTGTCCACCGATCATTTGTTCGGCCTTGCTTCGCGCCTCTTGCGCCTGAGATGTCATCCCTTTGGCTTGGTACGCATCGGCCAAAGCATTCTCTAACTCCGCATCATCGCCGCTCTCGTCCTTCTCTTTTGAATAAGAGTCGATCGCGTCGTCGTACTGCTTCAATTCGGCCTGGGAGATGCCCATCCGGTAATAGACGCCTCTAGTCTTCGGTTTGAGGCGCAGCGCGTTCTTATATTCGTCGATCGCGGCCGCATGATTTCCCTGATCCGCAAGCGCGACTCCCAGCCCAGCGTGCGCCCCGACATGGTTCGGGTCCTGTGCGATCACATGCGTAAATTGCTCCTGTGCTTCTTTGGGCTGCTCATGATCGAGATAGGCGGCTCCCAAATCCATGCGCGCTCTTATGTTCTGAGGCTGCAAATCCAGAACTCGCTTCAGCTCACCTTCTCCTTCGGGGAATTGCCCGTTAGTGAAGTAGGCGTGAGCAAGTGCATAATGGGCCGACGCATCCTGCGGACTCTGCTTCACTTTCTTTTGCAGCTCTCCGATCATCCGATCGACATTTTCTCTCGCGTCCACTCCCGATCGTCCGAAGTGGATGCCAGAGCCACGCCACCGATGGATCCCGAACGCAGCGCTGCCCACGATCAACACCATGAAGATCAGAACCACCGCCCGTCGACCCACATTGTCCTGTTGCGGTGCGAGGCGGGCGATCAAGGCACCGAGGATCAGTCCGCTAACCAATCCGCCCCCGTGCGCCGCGTTGTCGATGCCAGACATCATGGTTCCAAATAAGACGTTAAAGCCGACGAAGAAGAGAAGACTTCGCAGCGTCCCCTGGATCGCAACTCGCGGCACGGACAATTCACCAAGATAGAACGATGCAATCAGCGCTCCCGCCAGGCCGAAGATCGCGCCCGATGCTCCCACGCTCAACGTTCCCGGATTCCATCCCACGCTCGCCAACCCGGCGGCAACGCCCGTGATGAGATAGATCGCAGCGTATGTCCAGCGCCCGTAAAGCGATTCACACAGCGCCCCCAGGTCCCACAGGCACCACATGTTGAAAGCAATGTGCATCAGCCCACCATGAAGGAACATGTAGGTGAACAGCCGCCACCACTCGCCCGACAATGTGAACGGCCCGAAGTTGGCGCCGAAACGCACCATCACTTCGCCGTTGAAGTCCATGATCGAGCCGGAGGCGAGCGCCATCGCGAGAAAGACGGCGATGTTGGCGCCGAACAATACATGGGTGAGAGTGATGCTGGATTCGCGTCGAACCCAAGGCGCGGCAATGACCGGCTGCGGCGCGTCGTCGGCGAGTTCGCCGCGCTGCGCCGCCTCATGCTGTACGCACCACTGGCAAATCTTCTTCCCAAACGTCAACGGAGGAAGCTGCCGCCCACATCGAATGCAATTCGCCATAGGTTCAATAAAAGATTATCAGCCCTAAGGCGCGTCGTACGAGACGGGAGAAGTGAAAAAGCAAAAGCCCCGCTTTTGAGCAGGGCTTTTTTCGGACTCTCGGTGCCCGGAATCCAGGCACGCTTGCCAAGCATCTTTAGGCTAGCTCGCAGAGATGGAGAAGTCAAGATACCGAAGGCCGAGTCGCAGGACGATTTCCGTTATGGTCGGACAGTCGCGAGGAGGACAGGGGAATCGAACCCCTTAGGCTGCGTGCAGCCGTCCAACGCTTGGCAAGCGTGCCCAGTACCCACACCGGGAGTGTCCTCCTAAGCCGCGCCTGCCTTAATTAGATTCTATGCGCGTGAAGGCGCAATCCCTCATAGCGGGTGGACAAATCTCGGAAGAGTTCCGTTCCGGGATTCTGCGTGAAGGCCTTCAATGAATGGTCTTCGTCTTCCGCGACATGTAATCCATCAGCAGATACTGCCCGAGCGTATAGGGCGTGGTGAAGTAAGCCTTCCCTCTGCACATCTCCGTAACTTTCTGCACGAACTGCACCAGCCCATAATCCGAGGCCAGCATGAACGTGTTGATCAGCACGCCCGCCCGCTTGCACTTTGACACTTCTTCCAGTGTCTGGCTCACCACCAGCGGATCCAGCCCAAACGCATTCTTGTAAATCCGGCCATCTTCGAGCGTCAGCGCCGACGGCTTGCCGTCGGTGATCATCACAATCTGCTTCATGTCTTTTCTCTGCCGCTGCAAGATTCTCTGCGCCAGCCGCAGCCCCTCGCGCGTGTTGGTGTAGTAGGGCCCCACCTTTACCCGCGCCAGTTGCGACAACGGAATTTCCTCCGCCGAATCGTGGAACAGCACCAGCGAAAGCGAGTCACCGGGATACTGCGTGCGGATCAAATGAGACAGTGCCATCGCAACTTTTTTCGCCGGAGTGAAGCGGTCTTCACCGTAAAGAATCATCGAATGCGAGCAGTCCAGCATCAGCACCGTGGCGCACGACGACTGGTACTCGCACTGATGCACCTGCAAATCCGAATATTCGATGTTGAGGGGCAGAGAAAGCCCTTCGCGCTGGATTGCGCTCGACAACGTGGCAGTAATGTCGAGGTTGAGCGTATCGCCGAATTCGTAAGTCTTCGCCGACCCACTGGTTTCGATTCCGGTCGCGAGATCGCGCGTATCATGACGGCCAAAGCTCGACTTGCCCAGCGATCCAAGCAAATTGCGTAGCTGTTTGAATCCCAAAAAGTCGAGACTCTTGTCGGTAATTTCAAACTTCGCCTGCTGCGCTTCGCCCTTCTGCCCACCTACACTCGACTGCCGCGAAGGGTCATGAGGTTCGTCGACAGAAATGTAATCTTCCTGCTGCATCCGCTCAATGAGCTTCTCGATCAACTCGTGGAGTTGCCCTTCCGCTTGCATCTGTTCAATCTGCTCGCGCAGATTCTCGTCAAACAGTTCGCCATTGAGCAGCGCTTGTTCAATGGCGCGCTTAAGTTCGTCCAGGGTCTGCTCGCCCTCGGGCAGTTCATACCACATGGACTCCTGAAACCCGCTCTGCAGCAGATAGTCCGACAGCGCCCCGAGCAGATCTTCCATGCTCATCTCGCCTGCAGGATCAGGAACGTATTTGGAATAGCGGATGCGTTTCATGACGTCGTTGGCCGTTCGCCGTTGGTCGTTGGCGAAACATCGCCAATACTCGTCGGACTTGTTTTCGGCTTTTGATTCACCTTCTGGAGATACAAAAAAACGTTGTATAGCGCCACATAAGGTCCTCCAGACTCTGCACTAACATTGAATACGGAACCATCCCTTAGCCGTAGTTCAAGCTTCCCACCATGACGCTTGCCTTGCGCGAACTTGCTAACATCCGGCCATCCAACAACATTTTCAACCTCGTCTAGACGAACGCTGTTCAGCTTCTCAAAATGGTTCGACACAAGACGGGATTTCGTGATCGCAAACCATTCATCCGCCGAGCGTACGCTGGCGATTAACGGCTCCTCACCCAGTCCGCTTCTCAGAAGGGAAAGTTGTTCCGCCGCTAATTCCTTCGCCAGCTTTGTAAACTCACCGCTTCTGCCCTTTTTGCGAAACAGTGACGATGCGTCCTGCGGATATCATAACCAAACGACCAACGACCAATGACCAACGACGGTGTTAGTTAAATTGCCTTCTCTGCCGGTACGGCCTCTCATCCGGCTCGAACGACTTCTCCCGGGCGGCGGGCTCCGGCTTCTTCTCTCCAGCCTTGAATACACGCTCCTCGCTGCGGCCGATGCGCTTATGCGCATGCAGCCCTTCGAGGATGAACTCCGCCGCCGATACTTGCTGCTCCGGACTCTCCTTCTGCGAAACGCCCAGCGGTCCAAGCTTGTCGACTAATCCCTGAATTCCTTTCAACTTCTCCAGCGCCTCCACAGCGGGCACGGAATCCGACAATTGAATCTCGCCGCCCAGGTCAAACCACTGCACAATCTGCTGCACGTTCGCTCCGGTGTAATACTCGTCATACGTCTTGGCGATTGCGGCGCGGATCAACTCGCGCCCCACGTAATCCGCGCCTTTCATCTCGCCTTCGTATTCCAGTTCGAGCTTGCCGGTAATCGCCGGCAGCGCCGCATACACATCGCTGATGCGGGGCACGACCACTTTCTCGTCGTTGCGCATGGCTCGTCTCTCAGCGTTCGACACCACGTTCTCCATCGCCGAAATCGGAAGCCGCTGGCTGACTCCCGAGCGCTTGTCGATCTTCTTGTCTTCGCGGGCGGCGAAAGCCACGCGCTCGATCACTTCCTGCACATAGTTCGGCAGGTGCATGGGATGCCCGTTTCGCCGCGTCCACGCCTCCTGCGCAGTTATCGCGATTCCTTCCTCCACTGTCGCCGGATAGTGGGTCCGAATCTCCGAGCCGATGCGGTCCTTCAGTGGCGTAATAATCTTCCCGCGTGCCGTGTAGTCTTCCGGATTCGCGCTGAATACCAGCGCCACGTCCAGCGGCAGCCGAATCGGATACCCCTTAATCTGCACGTCGCCTTCCTGCATGATGTTGAACAGACCCACTTGAATCTTTCCTGCCAGGTCAGGCAATTCATTAATTGCAAAGATTCCGCGATTAGCGCGCGGCAGCAAGCCGTAATGGACGGTCAATTCGCTCGACAGCTCATGACCGCCGCGAGCCGCCTTGATAGGATCGATGTCCCCGATCAAATCGGCAATCGTCACATCGGGCGTCGCCAACTTTTCCACGTAACGATCGTCGGGAGAGAGATAAGCGATTGGAGAGTCTTCCCCCAGCCGCGCCACCTCCTCGCGGCAGCGGCGGCAAATTGGGGTATAGGGATTGTCGTGAACTTCACATCCGGCGAGATACGGCATGTGAGGATCGAGCAGCGTCGTCAGCGCGCGCAGGATGCGGCTCTTCGCCTGTCCGCGTAGCCCGAGCAGAATAAAATTATGCCGCGAAAGAATCGCGTTGATGATCTGCGGCACCACCGTATCATCGTAGCCAACAATCCCGGGAAACACTGGCGCATCGCCGTTGGCACGCAGCCGGCTGGTCAGGTTGTCGCGCAGTTCATCCTTGACGCGGCGCGTACGCAAATGCTCTTCGGAAAACCTACTGCGGCGCAGTTCACCCAGTGTGCGCGGAAGACTACTCATGAAAGGAACCCCCACAAACAACTTTTCAAGATTATACGCGCCGCGGCCTTGCAGCGTTTTCCGGTCCTTCAGCACGCGTGGCCGTTGCCTCCAGCCTTCTCGCGAACCTTTGCCGCACGACGAAGATTCGGAATCATGTTTTCCAGATATGCTGCCACTGCCACAATGCGCTCGTTCTCCGATCGCATCGCCAGCAGTTTCTGTTTGAAATCGAGATCAAGAGGCAGAGAGCCCGCGAGATAAAAAGAAAGCGTGCTCCGATCGGCGGCCGCAAGATCTTGCACCGCCCCTGCCAGCGACAGAATCTCCAAATGAACCTGAATCGCCCGTGCGCTGTCCTCCTGAGTCGGCGTCCCAGGTTCGTCCGGCACCAGCAAAACTTCTGCTTGCAGAAAAGAACGCTGCCGATTCAGTTCCAGCACCTCAAAGCGATCCCTTCCCTCTGCGATCAGATCCAACCGCCCATCCGGATATTCCTTCGTGACGCTTAGAATTTCCGCGGTGCATCCAGTCTCGGCGATGCCCTCGCCCACCGCGCGTATCACGCCAAACGGCGCGTCTTTGGCCAGACATTCGCCGATCATTTCTTTATATCGCGGCTCGAAAATGTGCAACGGCAGCGGAACTCCGGGGAGCAGAACAACGTCGAGCGGGAACAAGGGTAGGAGTGCCACGAACTCTCCAATGGCGCGCGGAACAAAGCGGTTGTTCGATTGTACGACACGGCTTGCGGGGTAGAGTTCGCCGGATCTGTTTCGCGCAACACGCGTCGTCGACCATTGACTGTGGCGGCACGTCGAGGCTTCAATCTTGACTTGCCGCGCCGCGGACGATACAACCCGAGAATGGAACTCGCCGGGAAAGTAGTGGTGGTCACGGGCGCTTCAATGGGAATCGGCGAGGCCATTGCCAAAGTGTTCGCGCAGCAAGAAGCGAATGTGGTCCTGCTTTCGCGCGACGCCGGAAGGGCCGAGGCCGCCCGCGCGCGCATCGGTTACGCGGACCGGACTATTGCGCTTTCCTGTGACGTACGGCACTCCGAGGAGATTGATCGCGTGCTGGCCTTGACTCTGCATCATTTCAAGCGCGTCGATGTTTGGATCAACAACGCCGGCCACGGCTTGATCGATTCCGTAGCGGAGGTGGACTTGGCGGACTGCCACGAACTGTTCGAGACCAACTTTTTCGGCCCGCTGTCGGCGATGCAGGCGGTCATCCCGGTGATGCGACAGCAGGGCGGCGGAACGATCATTAACATTTCCAGTGTCGCCGGCCATATCCCGCTACCATTTCATGCCGCCTACAGCGCCACCAAGTTCGCTCTGAACGCCGTCGGCAACGCCGCCGGAGTCGAACTGAAGAAAGACAATATTCGCGTGCTGACCGTTTGTCCCGGCTATGTGCGCACGGCCTTCGGCGAAAATGCGGTTCGAGGAACCGAACAGAAGAAAGTGCGTCCGGATTCGGTTCGGGGCATCAGCGCCGAGCGCGTGGCGCGCGCCACCCTGCGCGGATACTTGAAGCAAAAGCGGGAAGTCATCGTCCCTTGGGCGATGCACGTGCCGGTGAAGTTGTACCAACTTTTCCCAAGCGTAGTGGAGTGGGGCATGAGCAGAATGGCGAAGTAGTCGGTCGTCTAACCCAATTCCGCCAGCATCGCCTCCATCTCCGATTGTGCGTGCAGATTCCCGGTGCGCCGCGCCGAGGCAATGCCCTCCTGCAACATCCTCTTTGCCTCTTCGATTCTCTTCGCCCGCACCAGGGTTTGTGCCGCCATGAAGTATCCAGCTGTGTACTCGGGATGGCTCTCCAGCAGGATCGAGAACTCCGCCAGAGCCCGGTCAAAATCGCCCTGCTTGGAATACTCCATGGCGAGCCCGTAACGCGCGAAGGCGTCTTTGGGATTCTCCGTAAGAATTTCGTTCAGTGTGGCGATGCGGTCCATAGTTATCGAAGAAACTTGACCGGCCCCTGCTGACGAGATTACTACAACCGCTGCGGCGTAGGACACAGCGTGTGCGAAAGAGTGACTACGACCTAACGGAACTGGCCAGACCTGCTTCCACTGATTACAATTGCCACTCCCAACAATTCCAGAGTTCGAGATAACCAATGGCTTGCCCCTACTTCATGCCGGTGGCGAAACTGGAGAATGGCAACTGGCCGCATCCGGCCAGGCTTCCTCTCGGTCTGGGATGGAGCGGCCACTGTACGGCCGCCGGACACGAAGGTGAAACTCCGGCACAAAATGTCCTGGAAGCATTCTGCAATCTTGGATACGCGAGTGGTTGTGGCTGGGCGCCGGCGGAGCGTATTTGGGATGCGGTGCGATTCGCGGTTTCCCTTCCGCCGGGTCGGAACCGTGCAGAAGATGTCGCGGACGGCTCCCCCCGCGTCCTCCTTCTCCATTACGTTTGCGAACGGAATCACAGGCCCGTCGAACACGGCGATCTCGAATTCGAGTTGTCCCAGGCGACCTGGCTGCGCCGGCATGACGACATGCGAATCCAGAAGATGGCGGAATGTTTTCTGGAATCCTATCTGAAGAAGAAGCCCCGACAAATCGAATCTTAAAATCCATCGCCCAAAAGATCTGAGGAAGAAGGGAAGACAATCATGACAGACGCTTCGCTGACGCCACGCCCGGTGCGGGATTCGCAATCCGAGATGGCCGAAATTGTGTTGCCCAACGATGCCAATCCTCTTGCCGCTCTGCTCGGCGGACGGCTGATGCACTGGATCGATCTGGCTGGGGCCATGGCCGCGCATCGCCACTCGCGCAATTATGTGGTGACTGCTTCCGTTGATCACATTGATTTCCTAGTTCCGGTCCGAGTCGGAGATCTTGTCATCCTACGTTCATCCGTCAACCGCGTCTTCCATTCTTCCATGGAGGTTGGTGTGAAAGTCTTCGTGGAAAACTACATTGCCGATACGGCACATCACGTGGCGTCCGCCTATCTGACATTTGTGGCCACCGATGGCGCGGGCAAGCACCTGAAAGTGGCACCTGTAATTCCCGAGACCGAGGAGCAGCAGCGCCGCTACGATGATGCCGGACGCCGCCGCGAGAACCGGCGCTCCGAAATGGATCGGCGACGCAAGGCGCGTTGAGCTACGCGGTGAAATCCTCGTACCCTGCGGAAGCGTGGTGTGCATTTTTTTTTAATACCCTGCCGCCAAAATCTTTGCTTTCTTCCAGTTACGGCGAAGAGATATGCCTCGCTCGGCGTAAAATCTTGAGCCGCCGAGACTTGTAGGTAAAATCTTGCCGAATAAAGAGTTAGCTGGGAGTTGAGCTTCGATGTGTTGGCCCGATTGCCGAGAGCGGTCGCGCGCATGTCCCGATTCTGCGCTTTACGTTTTCCTCAGTAAAGGTTATTCGTCACACAGAGCAGATTTTGTCTGTGGAAAAAATCAGAAGAGAAAGTCTGCGATAGACTGCGCTAAGGAAAGTCGCCCAGTTTGGATCTCGGCGGCAACTGCCATCTATGCGACACTCCGTCCTTCTGAAGGCGGGGCAGAAAATAGTCAGGCAGCATCGAAGGGGAGATCCTTCCCTCCGCCTGAAAAACGGCTTCGGACAGGATGACGCCTTCCAAACGTTGGATTTGGGATGGTCCCGTCGGCTCGCTACTGCGGGAGCCAGACGACGAAAGTTACTTCCTCGATTTCCCATCGTCCTGTGACCTTCTTCTGGGCTGCCAGAGAATTAATTTCGCCCGACTCTGCGTCGCGGGATCTTTCTTAATTGCGGCATCGCACCCCCCGGGGACGCCAACCTGCGAGCGCTTTCCCGCTCGATGAGAGCGTTAAGCGCTAAGCGAAGTAGTGCCGTTTTTTCCGACACACCGGTGAACCCTCGGCAACGCTTACGAGGTTGTTCTCCAGTACAACCGTGGTTCTCATGGAAGCTCCATACATGGATTATGGCATCAAATGATGCTGACATTTGAGAACGCCTTCACCATTCCAGTTCTCTGCCGTGCTGATAGGGATACTTCGACTCTGCGCTCAGTATGACAAGCGGAATGACAGGGCCTCAGGATGACAGCGCGGAAGGAGAGGGCTCACGATGACAGCGCCCGGAATAACATGGCGGCCGACGACACGGCGACGGTTGTCGGTCGTGAACGCCGCAACGTTCGGAGCCGCCTGGTAAGTCCCGCCTGTATAATCAACGTTAGTGCTGCATCATCTTTAATCTAGCAATTCTTATCTGGAGTGTGATTCTTTGAACGCACATATGCCGCATCAGCATGGGGGGCCGGCGCCGCAGGGGCCGCAGCCGCTGCCGGGGGTGGACGCCATCATCGCTGTCGGGTCGGGGAAGGGCGGCGTGGGTAAGACCACGTTGTCGGTGAATTTGGCCGTCGCTCTGGTGAAGATGGGACGCAAAGTCGGGCTGCTCGACGCGGATGTGTACGGGCCCAACGTTCCGCTCATGCTGGGGGTCAACGCGCAGCCGCGCATGGTGGGCGAGAATCACATTGAGCCGCTGCAAGCTTTCGGCTTGAAAGTGATTTCTGTTGGATTCCTCAATCCTGGCGACAAGCCGGTCATCTGGCGTGGGCCTATGCTGCACCAGATCATCCGTCAGTTTCTCGGGCTGGTGGAGTGGGGCCAGCTCGACTATCTCATCGTCGATCTGCCGCCGGGGACTGGAGATATTGCGCTCTCGCTGGTGCAGACTGTGCCTCTGACGGGCGCGGTGGTGGTCTCGACTCCTTCTGACGTTTCGCTGCAGGATGCGCGCAAGGCCATCGAAATGTTTCGGCAGATGAAGGTGGACATCGTGGGCGTGGTCGAGAACATGAGCTATTTCACTTGCCCGCATTGCCAGCATGAGGTGGATATCTTCTCGCGCGGCGGCGCGGAGAAAATGGCTGAGCGATTCGGCACGCCGTTTCTAGGAGCGATTGCACTCGATCCGGAGGTGCGCAAGTCGGGAGACGGTGGGACGCCCGTGGTGCTGGAAGGCGAGAACTCGCCGCATGCGAAGTCCATTTACGAATTCGCGCGGAATGTGGTGAAGCGCACGGATGAGATCAAGGCCAATGCCCCGGCGAGTGTGATCCAGATTCAGTGATTTCTCCACCGCTGCGGCCGATGTTTTGTCATCCTGAAGCGGGCGCAGTTTGCCCGCTGCAAGACCTGAGCAACTGGCTGCGGAGTGCATAGGTCCTCCGCGGCAAAAACGCCGCTCAGGATGACAAGCTTGAATTCGCGATGACAACTGAAAGATGACAACTGAAAGATGACAACTTTAAATCTGTGACACTCTGAATCGCGCCAAACGCCAAACGGCGTTTAGATCGCGTTCTTTCAGCACTAACTCCGCCATCATCTCTCCGATTACCGGACCGTGCTTGAAGCCATGGCCGGAGCCGCCGCCGAGGATCCACACGTTCTCCATTTCTGGATGCCGGTCGATGATGAAATGACTGTCCGGAGTTTGCTCGTACTGACAGACGCGCGTCTCCACCAATGGTGCACCTTTCAGGGGAGGGAAGCGAAAGCCGAGATATTCGCGAATGTCTTTTAGAGTCTCGCGAGTAATCACGCGCTCTCCGTCCGTGGGATCGAAGGCTGCACCGCGGGTGTCGTCGGCGATCTTGAACCCCCGACGGTCGCTGCCGGGAATTCCATAACGAAAGCGTCCGCGATGATCGGCCCATACGGGCAGATGACGGTCGCTGAATCGATCGTCGCCGGCGGGTGTGCCAAAGAAAAAGACATCCTGCTTGGTCGACTGGATCAGATCACCGACAGCTCGCGGGAATAACTTCCCGAGCCACGGACCGCAGGCGAATACGTAGCAGTCGGCTTTGAGCTGGGAGCCATCCGACAGCGCAAGACTGCGCCGCGACCCGCTCTCCAGGCCATCGGCCATAACTGCTTGTTGCCGGTAGTTGCCTCCCGCCGCGACGAAAGCCTCGACGACCGCATGGCAACTGGCACGCGCATCCAGATATCCGCATTGCGGCTCGAAGATTCCCCACTGAATCCCTGCAAAATTAATCTGCGGCCAGCGTTTCCGCAGCTGCGAGGCAGATAGTTCCTGAAACTTGATCTTCGACGCGCGCAGCATTTTCACCGATCCGCTCTCAAAGGCGTTATCATCCTCGCGCCCCGAAGCCATCCACAACACGCCGGTGCGGTGCAGAAATTGCCGCTTCCACCTGCGCTCGTACGTCTGCCACAGCCGGAGAGCTCGGGCAGCCATCTCCGTGTATGGCTGATCGGGGCCGTAGGTGCCGCGCATGACTCGCGTCTCCCCGCCGGAGGAGGAACGCGAATTCCCTGGCCCCCAGGCATCGAGGAGGGTGACTCGAGCACCGCGCTCCACTAAATGCAGGGCAGTCCAGCCGCCGAAGGCTCCGGCGCCTACGACTGCGATGTGAGGCTTGGATCTCATCACGGTTGGACCATCATAAGCTTTACTCACAAGGTCTTTTAACCGTTGAGAACGCGCAGAAAGGCCGCAGAGAACGCAGAGAAAAACTATTCCGGTTAGCCCTTCTTCGACTTCTGCGGCATTTCTCCGCGATCTCAGCGATTAAAGGCTTTAGGCCTGAACCTTTCTGAGTCTTGACAGTCCCCCTTCGCATTCCTAAAATCCGGCAGGAACGGAACTTTGGTTCGAAAGCCAACCTTCTGCATCTAAAGATAGTTAGGTAGAATGAATGGGAAGCAGTTTCTCCCCCCCGGCCTCCGCCGCCGCTCGGACTGAGACAACTGACAGAACTGTATATGCCGGCTGACCCCAATATCGGGAATCGCGAACGCGAAATTCTGACCGCCATCGTGGAGACCTTCATCACCACGGGTGAGCCGGTTGGCTCGCGCACGCTTGCGCGGTCGAATCGCGAAGGGCTGAGTCCCGCGTCGATTCGCAACGTGATGGCCGATCTTTCTGACGCCGGCTTCCTCGAGCAGCCGCACGCCTCTGCTGGGCGCGTTCCGACGACGGAGGCCTATCGCTATTACGTTGAGCAGATATCTGGCACTGCCCGTCTCGCGCCTCAGGAAGAGACCATGATCTCCGACTCGCTCGCCGGGATCACCGACGTGCAGGAGTTCATGGAGCGGACCTCGCACGTGTTGTCGCTGATTTCGCGCAACGTAGGCGTGACCGTGGCGACCAGCGGTCCCAAGAACGCGCTGGAGCATGTATATTTTTCGCGCCTCGGGGATCAGAAAGTATTGGCCGTGCTGGTCACCCGTTCTGGGCTAGTGCGGGATCGCGTGCTGCGTCTTGATTTATCGCAGTCTGAACTGGACCTTGCCGCCCGCTACATCAACGAAAATTTCCGCGGCTGGACTATGGAATCGATGCGTACTGAACTTGCCCGGCGGCTGGAGCAGGAGCGCAGCGAGTATGACCGGCTGATGCATTCGATCGAGCAACTCTACAAGCAGGGCGCGCTGGCTGCGGAGCAAGGGTCGCAAGTCGTATTCGTCGAAGGAGCGTCGAACCTGATCGCGGGTGATCACGACCGGCAGCGTCTGCAGGAGATGCTCAAGACGCTGGAGGAAAAAGAAAAAGTTGTCCAGTTGCTTGGCGCCTACCTTGACGTGAAGCAGGAGGCGGTCCGGGTTGTTATCGGTCTCGATCAGGCTTTGCCGTCGATGCAGAATTTTGTGCTGATCGGAGCTCCCGCGCACGCAGGGAATGAAGTGATGGGTTCGCTGGCCGTGATTGGACCCACACGCATGGATTATCAGCACACGATCACGGCGGTGTCGTACATCGCGCGCTTATTCGATAAGATTCTGAATGAATCGGATTAAGGTTTGAATGATTCGGACTAACGCATCAACGAAAGACAGGCTGTTATGAAGAAAGCAAACGGAAAATCACAATCGGAGATGGCAGGACTCGACCTAGAACACGAACTTCCTCCCGCCGATGGCGATGAGAATCCCGCGGAAACTACTTCCAGTGGGACAGCAAGTGGAGAATCGTCGGGTCTTGCGGCAGAAATTCAAAAACTGAAGGCCGAGCGCGACACTTTGCTCGACCGGCTGGCGCGGGCGCAGGCGGAATTCGAGAATGCCCGGCGCCGCGCTGCCAAAGAGCAGCAGGAGTTTCGCGACTACGCGGCCGCCGACGCGATCAAGTCCCTGCTCCCGGTCATTGATAGTTTCGAGCGCGCCCTGCAGGTTAAGTCCGAGGCCGGTGACTTCCGAAGTGGCGTCGAACTTATCTACAAGCAGTTCCAGGATGTTCTGGCAAAGCTGGGGGTGCGCGCCATTCCTGCCAAAGGCGAACCATTCGATCCGCATGTGCACGAGGCCATCGAAATGGTGGAAACTTCCGACGCGCCCGACCATGAAGTCATTGAGGAATTGCAGCGCGGCTACAAAATGAAGGATCGTTTGCTGCGTCCCGCGATGGTGAAGGTCGCAAAGAATCCCTGAAATCGAGTTTTGCTGGCGTCGAGAGAAACCCAGGTCCCTCGCTGCGCTCGGGATGACGCACCGTAATGAAGACGACACACCGTAATGAAAACGACGCAACGGTTATGACAGACCAGAAATTATTCTTGGAGGAAGGTTGACTCTGACCACGAACGCAAAACGCGACTATTACGAGGTGCTGGGCGTGACTCGCACCGTCACCGAGGTCGAGCTCAAGAGCGCCTATCGCAAGCTAGCGCTGCAGTTTCATCCCGATCGTAATCCTAATAATCCCGACGCCGAAGAAAAGTTCAAGGAAGTCAGCGAAGCTTACGCGGTGCTTGCCGACGGCGACAAGCGCGCTGTCTACGACCGCTATGGCCATGCCGGACTCGGGGGCGGCTCGGGTCAGGCCGGCGGCTTCGATCCGACCGTCTTCCAGGACTTCAGCGACATCTTCGGAGAATTCTTTGGGTTCGGGGACATGTTTGGCGGCGGGGGACAGGGCGGACGCCGTCGCAGTCGCGTGCAGCGTGGCGCGGATCTCCGCGAAGACCTCACTCTCGAGTTCGAGCAAGCCTTCTTCGGCACCGAGGCTCAAGTTACGGTACGTCGTCACGAAGCGTGCGAGGATTGCCGCGGTTCCGGGTCGGCGCCGGGAAAGAGCGCCACGACTTGCCGCTCCTGCAACGGACGCGGCCAGGTCCGCTATCAGCAGGGATTTTTCAGCATCGCCCGCACCTGCCCCGCGTGCCAGGGGACGGGCAGTGTCATTACCGATCCTTGTGCAAAATGCAAGGGCGACGGCCGCATCCTGCGGCAGCGCACCGTGGATGCCAAAGTTCCCGCGGGAGTGGAAGACGGAACGCGAATTCGCTTTTCCGGCGCAGGGGAAGTAGGCGCCTTCGGCGGCCCTGCCGGAGATTTGTACGTGGTGTTGCACGTCAAAGAGCATCCCTTCTTCGCGCGTGAAGGCAACGACTTGCACTGCGTGGTCCCGATCTCGGTGGCGCAAGCCGCCATAGGGGCGGAGATTCGCGTGCCCACGATGGAAGGCGAACACACCCTAAAGATTCCCGATGGAACGCAACCCGGCTCAATTTTCCGCGTTCGCAACAAAGGCGTGCCCGTATTGAATGGACATGGCAAGGGCGACCTGTACGTTGAAGTGCGCGTGCAGGTTCCGACTAAGCTGAACAAGCGCCAGAAAGAGTTGCTGCAAGAACTCGACGCCCTCGCGAAGGTCGACAACCAGCCCATGCTGCGTTCGCTCCTCGGCAAAGTGAAGGATATGTTCGGCTAGCTGGTTGGATAAGTTGGTAGCGGTTAGAGAGAGGGAAGCCCTCAACGGCTGAAGCCGTCATGAGTTTGCATGGCTTGCGGCGCGGCTAAAGCCGCGCCCTTTCAAAACTCGCGCTTAGCATTGAGTCGCAATTCTTCAGATCATGACGCGCCGCCGATGGATTGCCGATGAAGTCTCGGGCAACCATGCCGCCATCGCCGGCGCCCACGCCGATCATCTGATCCGGGTTCTCCGCGCCCGTGTTGGCCAGGAATTTGATGTTGCCACCGGCGGCGTCGTTCGTCGCGGTCGAATCCTGAGCATCCACGACGACCGAGTCGAATTTGCGCTAGGCGAAGAAGTTTCCGCGTCACCCGCACTCGCGCTCACACTTCTGCTCGCGGTCTTCAAATTCGATCGCATGGAGTGGGCGATTGAGAAGTGCACTGAACTAGGAGTCTCGCGAATTGTGCCCGTCATCGCTCGGCGCACCGACGCGCATCTGGCTTCCGCCGCGGGAAAACGCTCGGAACGCTGGCGCAGAATCGCGCTTCAGGCGGCGGAGCAATCACGCCGCGTAACTCCGCCTGAGATCGCTGCTCCAATCAAACTGCTAGATGCGGTGACTCTAACCGCCCCGTTGCGAATTGTGTTGGCAGAATCCGAACAGGAAACTCTACTGCGCGACACGCTCACTTCTCATCCCGGGGGAAATATCCTTCTCGCGATCGGTCCGGAAGGTGGCTGGACAGAAAAAGAATTAGAGCTATTCCAAAATGGCGGCTGGATCTTCGCTTCCCTGGGCAGCACAATCCTGCGGGCCGAAACTGCCGCCATCGCCGCGACTGCAATCACAATTTCGCAATTCAAGTAGCGCCGCCGTCCCGGCGGCTATCCGGGCCCCGTGCCAGGGACGCGTGCCGGTCTGCGCGCGAGATCCCTCGCCTTCGCTCAGGGCAGGCACTTACCTCCGCCTGAAGAACGGCTACGGTCGGGATGACGGCGAGCAACAAAATGTTCTTTCCAACTTTGCCAACCCCATGTCCGGGTGGTAATCCTTCCGCCGTCCGCCAAGTGATATCCTGCTCGCAATGCCGTCTCCGAAGTCGAACTCCCGCTCTGCTCCATTTACTGCGGACGATCGCCAGCGCGAAGCCATCGAGCACGTCCACGGGCCCATGCTCGTGGTCGCCGGCGCCGGCACCGGTAAGACCTCCGTTCTCACTCATCGCATCGAGCGCCTGGTCCGCGAAGGCCACGCCTACCCTCACGAGATTCTTGCCCTCACGTACACCAAGAACGCGGCTAACGAAATGCGCGAACGCGTTGGCAAGCTGCTTGGCGGAAAAGAAGTGAACGCTGCCACCTTCCACGACTATTGCCTCGACCTGCTCAAGCGCGTTCACCAGGACTTCGGCGTCCTCGACGACAAAGATCTCTGGATCTACCTTCGCCGCCGCATCCGCGAATTGCATCTCGAACACTACGTCCGCGCCGCCAACGTTGCCCAGTTTTTGAACGACCTGCTGGAGTTTGTCAGCCGATGCCATGACGAATTGGTTACGCCCGAGAAATATGCACAGTATGTCGAACGCCTGGAGCGCAAAGAAGTCCCGATCCCGCGCGTCGCGAAGTCGAAAAATGTCCTCGATGACGACGAGGTTCTGGGGCGTTGTCGGGAGATTGCCCGCGTCTTCACCACCATGGAGCACTGGCTCGCCGAAGAAAATCTTGGCACCTTCAGCCACATGATCAGCCGAGCGCACGCTTTGCTGCACAGTGACGAAAATGTTCTGACCGAGGCACGGGCCCGCGCCCGCTTTATACTGGCTGACGAATTTCAGGACGCCAACTTTGCCCAGATTCAGATTCTCGCCCGCCTTGCCGGAGCCGATGGCAACATCTTTGCGGTCGGAGATCCCGACCAGTCCGTCTACCGTTTTCGCGGAGCCTCCAGCGCTGCGTTTGAGCTTTTTGATCGGCACTTTCCCCAAGCAAAACGTGTAGTTCTCGAAAAGAATCGCAGGTCGACCACACCCATCCTCCGCAGCGCCTTTGCCCTGATCGACAAGAACCCTCCTGTCTTCTTCAGACAACCCAATCCCAGAGGACCCAGCGCGGCATCCCCCTATAGGCGCGTCCCTCTACAATCCGCGCGCGAGCAGGAGGCGGCACGAGCGGGAACACAGCTTGTGAGCCCGAAGGTTTCGGTGGTGGTTCTGACCACAAAAGACACAGAGGGTTCCGATGTGGTCGCCTTCATTCGCGACGCGCAAAGAAAGTCCAGGTGCAGGTGGTCCGACTTCGGCATTCTGTATCGCTCGCACTACCACCGCGACGACGTGGTTCACGAATTGGCCGACGCCGGAATCCCCTTCGTCATCGAGAGCATGGACATTTCCGATACTCCCGAGGCACGCGACCTGTTTGCTTGTCTCAACGCGATCGTGTCATCCGGCGACGACGTGAGTCTGTTTCGCGTTGCGGCGCTGCCGCGGTTTCAGGTGAATCCCCAGGATCTGCGCCAGGTGATGCGATCCATTGCCCGCGACAATCGGGAAGGCCAGGTCGTCCCTCTTTCTGCCGCGCTCGACAGGGTCGATGGGGGAACCGATGTTCTTGCTGCTGTGCAACATACCCGCGAAGAAATCCGCGGCAGGAAAGCGAAGGCTCGCGCAGCCCTCGACATCATCGTTAAGCAGTTTGCGCTTGATGTCTCATCGCCCATTCTTCAGGCCACGCTGCATTTTGTAAGCGATTGGGAAAAGAAGAAAGTCAACAAGACGACGGAATTGGAGGAACTGGTGGACTATCTCACACTGTTCCGCGAGGCAGGCGGAGTGATCCCACTGGAAGCGCAGGAAAGCGACAATGCCGTCCGCCTCATGACCGTGCACGGCGCCAAGGGACTGGAATTTCCTCACGTATTCATTCTCCGGGCCAATTCAGGCTCGTTTCCGTGTTCGTACCGGGAGACAGTTGTTGCCTTCCCCAGGGAACTTCGTGACCCGGATTCAGTCACCGAGGCGGACGACCAGACTCTCCACAAAGAGGAAGAGCGCCGCCTGTTTTACGTCGGCATGACGCGGGCCCGCGACTCGCTGCACATATATTCCAAGCAGGGCAAGGGCAAGCTCAACAAGAATCCCGACGGCTACATGCGGGAATTGATCGAGGATAAGAGCCTTGCCCCCTGGCTGACTGCGATCCCCGCCCGTGGCACACAGACCACCCTTGACATTTTTGCTGCAGCCGAAGCGTCGCTGGCCTATCCCGCCGAGTCGCAAACGAATGTCTGGCTCGAACTTCCTGTGCTTACGGGTTTGCATACCCGGCTGAGCGCTTCGGCCGTTGACACCTACGAGCGTTGCGGACTTCAGTTCAAGCTCGATCGAGACTGGCGATTGGCGGCGCGGCCGGCGGCGGCGATGCAATATGGCGCGGCCATCCATCGCATCTTGAAGACTTATTTTGATTCCGTAAACCTTGGGCGTGCCAAAAGCGACGAGGAACTTATCGAACTATTCCGCCTCGATCTGGCCGAGGCCAGGATTCAGGAACCCTACCAGCATGAGCTGTATGAGAAGCAGGGCGTCGCGCAACTGCGCGAGTTCCTCGCCACGGCCCGAACTCTTCCTTCGGCGCAAGTGCTGCACACCGAACAGTCCTTTGAGATTCGCGTTGGCCCGACCACGGTCGTCGGCCGCATCGATCGCATCGACCGCCGGGCCGACGGCAGCGTAGCCATCGTCGACTACAAAACCGGCAAGGCTCGCGACCAGGAAAACGCCGACGAGAGCCTGCAGTTGTCCCTCTACGGCATCGCCGCCAAAGAGAAGTGGGGATACACGGTCGGATCGTTGATTTTTTACAATCTGGAAGAAAACGTTGCGGTCACCACGACACGCAACGAAGCGCAACTACTGGGCGCTCGCAGTCGTGTGGAAGCCGCCGCTCAGGGAATCGCGGGCGGAAAGTTCGTGGCGAGAACGGGAATGCACTGCAATTTTTGCGCGTATCGGAGTCTATGCCCCGAGAAGGAGAAGCGGATTCCGCATCGAGTGGAGAGCATTGCCGGACGGCCGAATTAACAGAGGTTCGGGAGCTATTCGAAGCGCAAAAAAACTTAGGGGACGCTCTTGAGCGTCCCCTTTTTACTTTGTACGAACTTTCTTAATGCTTCTTTTTCTTCTTTGCCTTTTTCTTGGTTGCCATTGTTCCTATTCTCCCTTCCATTTTTCATGGAAAACATTGCAGTGATCTTTTACTGCAACTAGTTGATGTATAGAGTTAAAGAAAAATGAAGTCAAGAAAAAAATGACGACCGAACTTCGCAAGTCGTGACACCAAAGTCACGACGAGCGAGATTTCGGAAGCAAAAGTCAAGAAGTATTTCGAATACGTCATCGAGTCGTGCTGGATTTTCCATCTGCCAACAAGTCGCGAGACATATTGCGCTCGCAAGGCCAAGACAAGAATTGCGATCTGTTGGTTCAACGCCGCGATGCGCTCGGGAACACTGTGCCGCGACGTATTCTCCTGCTCCTGCATCTATAATAAAAATTGCGAAATCTTCGCGGGAGCTTGATTCATGGCCTCTTTTGACGATGTTGTTATCATCTCCGGCTGCCGCACTGCGGTGGGAAAATTTCAAGGCAGCCTCTCCGATCTCAGTGCTCCGCAACTCGGCGCCATCGTTGTGCGCGAGGCGGTCAAGCGCGCCGGCATCGCTCCTGCAGAGATCGACGAGTGCATCATGGGCAATGTCGTCTCCGCCGGTCTCGGTCAGAATCCTGCGCGCCAAGCCGCAATCTTCGGCGGACTGTCTCCCGCGACAGGTGCCATGACAATCAACAAGGTTTGCGGCTCGGGATTGAAATCCGTCGCGCTCGCCGCGCAAGCGATTCAGACGGGAAACAGTTCCGTCGTCGTCGCAGGTGGAATGGAGTCGATGACTAATGCTCCGTATCTCCTGCCGCAAGCGCGCAAGGGATACCGTCTCGGCAACGCGCAGATTGTCGACTCGATGGTGCACGACGGCCTGTGGGACATTTACAACGACTACCACATGGGCATCACGGGCGAGAACGTTGCCGAGAAATACGGCATCACGCGCGAAGAACAGGATCAGTTTGCGCTGAACTCTCACCGCAAAGCGTTGTCTGCGATCAAAGAATGTCGCGTCAAGTCGCAGATCGTTCCGGTGGAGATACCAGCGAAGAAAAAGGGCGCGGCTCCCACGATTTTCGACAAAGACGAAAGTCCGCGCGAAGACACTACCATCGAGGTGCTGCGTTCGCTGAAGCCTGCGTTCAAGAAAGATGGCACGGTCACCGCCGGCAACGCGCCCGGAGTCAACGACGGCGCCGCTGCTCTAGTCGTTACCAGCGCGAAGCGTGCCGGCGAACTGGGCGCGACTCCGATGGTCCGCATCGTGGCCCAGGCAACCAGCGGGGTCGAACCGAAGTGGGTGATGATGGCTCCCGTGGGCGCGGTCCGCGCAATTTGGGAGAAGACTGGTTGGAAAACTGAAGACGTCGATCTCTACGAGCTCAACGAAGCCTTCTCGGTTCAAGCGCTGGGCGTGATGCGCGAATTGAATCTGAATCCCGAAAAGGTCAACGTGAACGGCGGCGCCGTAGCTATCGGCCACCCGATTGGCGCCAGCGGCGCGCGTGTGCTGGTTACGCTGATCTATGAAATGATTCGCCGCGATGTGAGACGTGGCATTGCCGCTCTCTGTTTAGGCGGAGGGAACGCTGTAGCCATGGCAGTGGAGCGCTAGAAGTTCACCTAACGACAGCAACGGTTCACCCCGCTGGCGAGACCGGCAGCGTTACCGTAAATACCGCCCCACCATCCGGTGCGTTGGCCGCTTCCACGGTGCCATTGTGTTCCTTCATTACCGACTTGCAGATGCTCAGCCCCAAACCCGTACCGCGTCCTGGCCGCTTCGTCGTATAAAAGGGATCGAAGATGCTGGCCAAGGTCTCTTTCGGAATCCCGGGTCCGTCGTCGTGGAAGCTGACCCAAACCGAATCCTCCGCTCTACCCAAACGAATTCGCAGCGTCCCTTTATCCCGCACCTCGCGGATCGCATGCTCCGCATTCAGAATCAGATTCAGAAAGACCTGCATCAACTGGTGCGGATCTCCCAATGCGTAAGGCACACCGGGTTCTTTCAAAAAGTCGACCGTGATGTTGTTCTTGCGCAGGGAGTAAGCATGCAGGTTCAAGGTTCGCTCAACCACTTCCACCAGGTTGATCCGGCTCTTGCCCGGAGCGGGTGGGCGGGAAAAGTAAGTCAGGTTCTGCACGATCTCCGCGGCGCGGCGCGCCTGCTGCTGCAACATGGCAAGTTGCTTGCGGGAAGTTTCGTTAGTCTCGGTATCCTGCAAAAGTTCGCTCACGCCCATGATGCTGGTCAAAGGATTATTCAGTTCGTGGGCTACGCCGCCAATCATCGCGCCCATGGCCGCCAGCCGCTCGCTCTGGACAATCTGCTGCTCCAGCTTTCGTTCGACCGTGATATCGCGCACCGAAATAATCACTCCACTGATGTTTCCCTCGGCGTCCACCAATTGGCTACCTGCCGCGCGCATCGTCCGCCAGCTTCCATCCCGGTGCCGTGCTCCATATTCCGCGGAGGCAAACGCCTGGTTGCCGGAAACGACGGCGTGGTAAAGCGTAGCCATCTCCGGCGAATGGTCTTCCATGCCAGAAATCTTTTTCCCCACCATTTCTTCCGGCTCGTAACCGAGAAGATCGCGTGCCCGCGAACTGACGAAGGTGTAACGTTCCTGCAGATCGACCACCAGGATCAGATCCGGGAAACTCTCCAGCAGGCGGCTGTGGAACTCTTCCTGCTGTGCCAGTTGCCGCTCCATCTTCCGTTTTTCGGTGATGTCCACCAGCGTTCCCTGATAGCGAATGATGTTCCCCGAGGTGTCCCAGACGGCGCGTGAGGAATCCAGAAAAGTTGCCGCCGTCCCGTCTTTGCGCCGGAGTTTAATCTCGCGGGTGCGCACCCCGCCGCGGTCATCGAGTGCCCGGCCCAGGACCGGTTGCCCGGGATCGAAATTCAATGCGGCTGGCTCCGTTGTCAGAAGGTCCCTTTTTTCGGCATATCCTAGCATGTTCACCAGGGCCGGATTGGCGTCCAGCAAAAGTCCCTCAGGCGTGCTGAAGTAAACCCCTTCCTGCAACGTCTCAAACAATTCCGTGAAGCGCAGTTCCTTTTCGCGCTGCTCGGTCACGTCGCGTCCAAGCATGCTCACGCCGACGACTTCATCGCCTTTGACGATTCCGTTCAGCACACATTCAAAATAAAGCGTCCGCGAACGGTTCTTCAATCGGACCGGCACCGTCCCGGCCCACCGCTTCTTCTCGAGAAAGAGACCCAGGCTTCGTTCCACATCTGCCTGAGTTGGTTCTTCGACGAAATCGTAGATTTTGCGTCCCACCAGTTCGGCATAGGTCGTCCCCGTGATCTCGGTGATGCGTTTGTTCACGGTTCGCAGAGTGCCATCGAGCGACACCGCGCACGCCGGGTCGTCAAACGAATCGATCAACTCTTTAAAGTTGCGCTGTGACCGCAGAATGACCTGGCTGAGCTGGTCGAGTTGTTCTTCCGAAGGAGCGGCGCCCACGTGCTCCTGCAATCCGTGCAGCAGCCCTTTGAGTTCGCTGACTTGGCGCCGTCGGCCGTACGCGTACACTGTGAACAGGATCGACAAAATCAGAACGCCGATCGGGATGGCGCGAAGTTGAAATGGGATATTCTCCAGCCGCTCCCACAGCAGACCCGAAAGCGCAACTGCCAGCACTAGCATGAAACCCAGCGCCCAGCGCCATAATTGCGATTCTTCGCGCTCCAGATTGTCGGGGCCGCGAGACGTACGGGACGGGTTCGGTCGGTCCAAGCTCATGAGGAGGCTACAGGTCTTAGCTCTTAGCGCAATTCTAATTCTATACGTGACCCTCGAAACCGCTTTGTTAGACACTTTGGTACCGTGCGCATGACCGCTGACTCGGGAGATCTTCTTACGACCGAGAGAACCACGTTGTAGTCTGCGTTAAACTGCGGGGAAAAGGGCACGACTTCGGCCCCGCCAAAGCGCTGGAAGGAGAAACGGCTCTAGCGCCGAAGCTTGTTGACCAGTTTTCCACAGCCGAACGTGACATCCGTCACAGCCAGCACGGCGCCCAAGCCCTAAAGTAGCTAACTGGCATATCAGGACTTCGTGCGCCCGCAACCTGGGTGCTCCATTTCTCGCGTCTTTTGCGAGAAAGCCTGTCCTGAGCGAAGCCGTAACCTGGGGATTTTTCCCCGCATTCATCGTATGCTCTATAAAACTCTCAGCGCCGCCGTCTACGGCATCGATGCCAACATCATTCAGGTGGAGGTGGACTGCTCGGGCATCAAGTGCGATCAGGACCACTTCCATACCGTCGGCCTGCCCGACGCTGCTGTCCGGGAAAGCCGCGACCGCGTCCGCGCCGCGCTGAAAAACTGCGGATACGACATCCCGCCGACACACATCACCATCAATCTCGCCCCGGCCGACATCAAGAAAGAAGGTTCCGGATTCGACCTGCCCATGGCGCTCGGCATCGTTGGAGCTTACGGCGGCCTCACCAAAAAAGAAATGACGGATTGTCTCTTCGTCGGGGAACTCTCTCTCGACGGAGGCGTGCGCGGAGTGCGCGGCGCTCTTCCCATTGCCATCGAGGCTCGGGGAAAGAAAATCGCCCGCATGGTTGTGCCAGAAGCCAATGCCAAGGAAGCCGCCATGGTCTGCGGCTTGGATGTCTACCCCGTCCGCTCGCTGCTCGACGTGATTCACTTCGTGAACTCCGGGAACGGTATCGTCCCCATCAAGGCCGACGGCGATTCGCTCCTCCGTGAGTCTCAACAATTCTTCGTCGACTTCAAAGATGTGCGCGGCCAGCAGACCGCCAAGCGCGCCATCGAGATCGCCTGCGCCGGAGGCCACAATATTCTTATGATCGGCCCGCCAGGCTCGGGAAAAACGATGCTCGCCAAGCGCATGCCTACCATCCTGCCGCCGTTCACCTTCGAAGAAGCACTTGAAACCACGAAGATTCACAGCGTCGCCGGCGTCCTCGACCAAGGTACTGGCCTGGTTGGCACGCGCCCCTACCGATCGCCGCATCACACGATTTCCGACGCTGGCTTGATCGGCGGAGGTGTCATCCCGCGCCCCGGCGAAGTTTCACTCGCGCACAACGGGCTGCTCTTTCTCGATGAGCTTCCCGAATTCCCCCGCAACGTGCTCGAAGTCCTCCGCCAGCCGCTCGAAGACGGTACCGTGAGCATCGCCCGTGCTTCCATGTCCCTGACATTTCCAGCCCGCTTTATGCTCGCCGCTGCCATGAACCCCTGCCCCTGTGGATTCCACAACGATCGTAGTCGCGACTGCCAGTGCACCACTCCGATGATCCAGCGCTACGTATCCAAAATCTCTGGTCCGTTGATGGATCGCATCGACATCCACATCGACGTTCCCGCCGTGAACTACAATGAGATGCGCAGCACCCATGAGCCTGAGAATTCAGCCACGATTCGAGAGCGAGTCGTCCGCGCCCGCCAGAAACAACTGCAACGCTTTTCCACCTCCCGCGAAAAACTTTACTGCAATGCCCAAATGTCGTCCCGCCACATCCGCACGCACTGCGAACTCTCCGCCGACTGCGAACGCCTGCTGGAACGCGCCATGACCCAGCAAGGCCTGAGCGCCCGTGCCCACGACCGCATCCTGAAAGTAGCCCGCACGGTGGCAGATCTCGAAGACGCTGCCAACTTGGAGCCCAAGCACATTGCGGAAGCGATCCAGTATCGCAGCTTGGACCGGACATACTGGGCGTAAGAGAGAGCGCGTAACTGCTCTTTCGCCCCGCCGGGGCTTGTTCATTTCCGACGTCCGTACCCACGGCTTGCGCCGTGGGCTGCATTTTTACGCCGCTTTGTGGCTAAACCCGAGCCCATGCTCCACTCATTGAGGGAACTCCGGCTGTGCGTCAAGCGCAGCTCGACCGTTCGCAAGAGTTAAAAAGAAAAGCGCCGGAAAAATTCCGGCGCCATACCAAAATACAGAGAAGGTGTTCGTCAGTAGCTCATCGACCCTTTGTTCGAAGCAACATCCTTCGACGTCATGTCAAAGGTGAGCAGGAAACCATTCGTGCCCTTGAACTCGAACGCATTCGGGCCTTCGCGGTAGGTTTCAAGCTCGTTCGGCATCATCACGAAACCGTCATTGCGTGGGGTTCCCCAGTACCTGACATTCTTCAATACCGCAGGTTCGTCGGTCATGCCCTGAAAACGCTTTAGTTTCACTTCGGCCGTCTTGCCGCCGTTGAGCGTTGCATGGGCCTGATTCTTGTCAAAAGTCCAGGTGTCGATGTCACCCTCGGCGGTCTGAAACGATTTCCACTTCACTGGAAACACGTGCCCCAGAATTTCGCCCAGAGCCTGGCGTTGTTCCGCGGTCGTGCTTTTGTCGAATATAACCAAAGCCCGTTCCATCTGACCTTGCGAGAAATCGCCGCCCAGGTCGCCGGTGATCCAGACCTTGGCGCCATCGAGGCTGGTAGCGCCATAATGACCTTTGTTGATTTTGTAGGCATTGTTGAACTTGCAGAAGTGTTCGGTCTTGCCGCCCTCGTGGTGCGCCGCCGGGTGCGCGTTGAAATAGCACATGCAGAAGTGTGGACAGCTGCACGCCTCGATAGCAGTTGCGTTGATGGCCCAGTCCGCGGCCGGTGAAGCAGTGTGGCCTGCGGACACCCCAAGTAGGGCAATTGCAATCAGCAATGGCACTCTATGCATCACAGATACCTCCTTTTGGTGCGGGATTATCCGCCCAAAAAAAGGCTTTGGCAAGGCAAATCGGGACTCCGGTTAAAGCCTGAAACAGGGTGATTTCAGAATCCCTTGGCCTTCAGCAGGACATCCAGGTCCTCCGGATGCAGAGCGCGCACCATGGCATCTTCCCGCCCTAGTTCATTCTGAAATACCAGCTGCGCCAGCGATTCCTCCAGCGTGAATGACCCTTGCTTGCGCGTGATCGTAATCTCCTGCTGCAAATGCTGTAACGCGTTCTTGCGAATATGCTGACGCCCACCGTAGCCCACGATCAGCAATTCCGCCGCCGGCACGCGCCCGCCATTTCGCCGCGGAATCAGTGTCTGGGTCAGGATCGCAGCCAACGCCATGGCCATCTCGGCGCGAATCGAGTGCTGCCGTTCCTGTGGAAACGAATCCGCGATACGCGAGACCGTCGATGCCGCGTCGGTTGTGTGCAGGGTAGTAAATACGAGGTGCCCGGTCTCGGCTGCGGACAGCGCAATCCTCGCCGTCTCCGGATCGCGCATCTCGCCGACCACGATCACATCCGGCGCCTGCCGCATGGCGGCGCGCAGCGCGGTAGGGAAGTCGGGCGCATCGATTCCAATCTCCACCTGCTCGATGACGCTGAGGTTGTGCGTATGCTCATACTCGATAGGATCTTCGATCGTTACAATATGGCGCGCTTCGCGCTGGTTGATGTCGTTAACCAGTGCCGCCAGAGTCGTTGTCTTTCCCGACCCGGTGGCCCCGCCGATAATCACCAACCCGCGCTGCAGCTTGGCCAGGGCTCCAACCGCCGCCGGCAAATGGAGTTCTTCGAGTGTCGGCACTCTCGAGGGCAGGGCTCGAACCGTGGCCGCGGCCCGCCCGCGCTCGCGATGCAGATTAATTCGAAACCTCCCCAAGGTCTCGATTCGATACGAGGAGTCCGCGATATAACTGCGCTGATACTCGTCCCGCGCATGCTCCGCCAGCGCCGGAAGCACTGCAGCTTCGATCTCGTCGCCGGTCAAAGGCTTGTCGCCGATGGATACCAGAGTTCCCTCCACGCGCATCGACGCTGGCGCCTCGGGCACCAGCAGCAGGTCACTGCCGTTCCGGGAGACGAGTTGTTCGAGCCATGAATTGAGTTGAACAGAATTTTGCCTTCGGTTTTCCCCGTGAATTGCTTGCACGCGGGCTGAATTTGTTTCGGTTGTCATGTTCTATTCTTTGGATGCAAGAGAGGACTATGCTGGCTTTAAATTACGCACCTGTTAAGGCGGACGGTCGGTCCAGCTGCGCTCGGCGGACAGCCGAGGCGGCTGCAATACCGCAGAGCTTGGAAAAGATTCACTCGTTGCGCAGGGCTTCGATGGGATCGACTTTGGCTGCGCGGCGCGCCGGAAAGTAACATGCCATCAGAGCCACAAGGATCAGCAAGGACACCACGCCAGCGAACGTAACCGGATCCGTCGGACTCAATCCAAACAAGAATGACTGCAGGGTGCGAGTCAGAATGATCGCTCCGCCAATTCCAATTGCCACACCGATCAGCGCGGTCACCAGTCCTTGCCGCAGCACCAGCCGCAGTACATTTCCAGGCGTCGCACCCAGCGCCATTCTCGTGCCCAATTCTGCCGTGCGTCGCGCCACCGAATAGGCCATCACGCCATACAGTCCAGCAACGGCCAGCAGCAGTGCCGTACCCGCGAACGTAGCCAACAGCAACAAGTTGAATCTTCTCGCCTTGAGAGAAAGCGCGGATATCTCAGTCAGCGTGCCGAACACGGGTGGCACGTTAGGGTCAAGCGCACGCACAATTTTACGAGCGGATGAAATCACAGCCGACGGGTCGATGGCCGTCCGTATCACCGCAGCAAAACGATTCGTCGCCCCCGGCCGCTGCCGGTAATTTACATAGACAGTTGGGCTGGGCGGCTTCTCCAGACTGTCTTCGCGCACGTCCCCGACCACACCAACAATAGTCAACGGGCGAAAGTCGCCATCCATATTCCCGAACTCGATCATGTGTCCAATCGGATCCTGGCCCGGCCATTTTTCTCGCGCCAGCGATTGGCTGACGACAGCAACATGCGGCGCATCCATGGTGTCGCCGTCGTCGAACAAGCGCCCCTGCGACAGCGGAATTCCGAGTGCGCGAAAATAGCCGTCGCTCGCCGGACAATAGTCTGCATGACCGGTCCGCGCCGTGTTATGAAACCAGAGTTCCAAATCCTCGATCGTCCGCGGTGGCTGATCACCGGGCGCCAACATCACATACGTACCATCCGCAAGTCCGTCGGTCAGCGGCAATGTTCCCGTACCGCCTACCTCCTGCACGCCGGGAATCCGACGCAAGCGCGCCAGCACTTCGCTCAGGAACCGCGCGCGGGCGACCCCCGTATCCTTGCTGACAGACGGCAGGGCCAGATCCATGGTCACAATCTTCTCGGTACGGAAGCCAGGATCCACCGAGAGCACATGCAGCAGACTGCGACCTAGCAGCCCGGCACCGGTCAGCAGCACCAGCGTAATGGCCAACTGTGCCGCGATAATGGCGCGGCCCATACGCTGGCTCCGGCGCGAACCGGTCTGCGAACGTCCCTGCTCCCCAAGGGTGTGTTGGACATCCCCCGAGGTGGCCCGTACGACGCTGAAAAGTCCCAGTCCAACCGCCACCATCGCAGAGATTCCGAACGCAAACAGCAGTACCGGCAGTTGAATGGACGTGTCTTGAAGAAGCATCAATTCAGGCGGAGCTAAGCGAACCAGCGCAAGAACGCCCCACCGCGCCACCAGCACGCCAAGCACTCCACCGGCTAGCGACAGCAGAAGCGATTCGGTCAGAAACTGCCGCGCCAGTCGCGTCCTTCCCGCTCCAATAGCCGTCCGGATCGCCAATTCCTTTTCCCTTATCGAAGCCTGTGCCAGCAGCAGGTTCGCGACGTTGGCGCATGCAATGAGTAGCAAGAATCCCACCGCTCCCATCAGAATCAGTAAACCCTCGCGTACATTGCCGGTCATGGCGTCCTGCAATCGCGCCACCGCCACATCCGTCATGTCCACATCTTGACCATACTGCCGCTTGATCTGGCGAGCGATGACACTCAACTCGGCGTACGCCTGATCGGTCGTCACGCCATCTCGCAAACGACCAATTACATGCCAGTTGTGCGCCGTGCGACTGGGAATTCGCTCCCAGACTTCTCGTGGCACCCATATCTCGGAGTCGTCTGGAAATCCGTATCCCGCGGGCAGCACTCCAATCACCGACGCAGCACGATCCCAAATTGTGAGCTTGATCGCTGAAAGATCAGTCGCGCTGCCTAGATACCGTCGCCAATATCCGTAACTCACCAGGGCAACCGCCGCAGCCCCAAAGCGATGATTCTCCGGCAGAAACCCGCGGCCCAAAGCCGGTCGAACCCGCAGTAACGGAAAGAAATCCTGGGAAACGGCGGCGACCATCGTACGCGTCGGCTCGCCTCCGCCCAAGACCGGCTGCACCCACGCCGTATACTCCGCCAACCCCTGCAGTGAATGTCCCTGCGACCGCAAATCCTCAAAGTTGGGATCGGTGAAATTCATCCGATGGCCGTGATCGCTGACCTCCCAGAGCTGAACAATCTGGTTTGGCTTGTTGTAGGGAAGCGGCCGAAGCAGGACTCCATAGACCACGCCGAAGATGGCGGTGGTTGCGCCGATGCCGAGCGCCAGCGTAAACACGGTGACAAGTGTGAATCCCGGGTTCCTCTTTAACACTCGCAGCGCGAACCGCAGATCCTGAAGCATTGTTTCCATGGGGTTTACTCCCGACCGAGATGGCTGGATGGAGTCATCCTGAGCGTAGCCGTTTTTCAGGCGGAGCGAAGGATCTCGCGAGCAAAACCGCGTTAGCGATGTGGCGACAGCAGGCCAAGTACCAGATTTGTTGCGCCTAATCTATTGATAGCAAAGGAAGATTATCCCCGAGTCCTGGATGTTTTGTCCGCTCACGGACTGGGCTGGCCAAAATTGGACAAGATTGTATGACACTTCGTCTGGAATACCCTGGTTAACAACCGTTACAAATAATTACTTGACCGTACCCCTCCTTGCGGATACATTAGCCAGTTCCCGCGACACTTAGGAATTTGCTGGGGCGGTTTCATTCTTGAACCGAAAAGGTTACCCCGCAAAATCAAGCATCTTCGGTATCCCGTCGCGCATCTATTCAAAAAGTGAGTTTTTACGCTAACTCCTTTACAACCTAATAGGAATCAGTGACTTATAGCGCACTCTGCGTTTCGGGTCACCCTCCTCGGCAAAGGACGATTGCGGAAGGCCACCATCATAAAGTAAGGAGATAGAAAGCTCATGCGCTCTGATCGTGTCTTTGATGCTTTACAGACCCTACGCAACCGGTATATGCTTTGTCAGCTTGCCTCCAAGGCCACGCGCAAGTTCCACCGGCCCAGCACCAGAATCCAAGAAACCATGAACGGCGTTTTGGACCGGATCGCCGACTCGGAGCGGCAAGAAATTTTGTCGGAACCAGAGAATTTTGCTGAGGCACAACGGCGGGCTGCTTAATCCAGCCCCGCCTTCCTGCCTGGTATATTTGCGTCTTCCCTGCGTCCCCTCTCCTTTAAAAATCTCCCGCTGACACTAACGAATACGTTCTAGTGCACGGGTTCAGGTGAATCATGACCATTGCTGAACTGAAAGAAAAGAACATCACCGAGTTGACCAAGATCGCAAGGACCTTGGATCTGCCCGGTGCCAGCGGTATGCGCAAGCAGGACCTCATCTTCAAAATCCTGCAGGCGCAGAGCGAGAAAGAAGGCCACATTTTCGCCGAAGGCGTGCTCGAAATCCTGCCCGACGGCTACGGCTTCCTGCGCTCTCCCGACTACAATTACCTTCCGGGCCCGGACGACATCTACGTCTCGCCCTCGCAAATCCGCAAGTTCGACCTCAAGACGGGCGACACCATCAGCGGCCAGGTGCGTCCTCCCCATGAAGGCGAAAAATATTTCGCGCTCGTAAAGATCGAAGCCGTCAACTTTGAATCTCCAGACGAGGCCCGCAACAAGATTCTGTTCGATAACCTGACGCCGCTGTATCCGCAGGAGCGCCTCAAGCTTGAGACTACGCGTGAAAACGCCAGCGCCCGCGTGATGGATTTATTGACGCCGCTCGGCAAGGGACAACGCGGCCTGATCGTGTCGCCGCCGCGCGCCGGCAAGACCATGCTGCTTCAGAACGTGGCCAACTCGATCACCACGAACCATCCCGAAGTTGTTTTGATGGTGCTGCTGATCGACGAACGCCCCGAAGAAGTCACCGACATGCAGCGTTCAGTTAAAGGCGAGGTAATTTCCTCGACCTTCGACGAGCCCGCCGCACGTCACGTCCAGGTTGCCGAAATGGTGATCGAAAAGGCTAAGAGGTTGGTCGAGCACAAGCGTGACGTGGTGATCCTGCTCGATTCCATTACTCGTCTCGCCCGCGCCTACAACACCATCGTTCCGCCCTCGGGCAAAGTCCTCTCCGGCGGCGTCGATTCCAACGCTCTGCAGCGCCCGAAACGTTTCTTCGGCTCGGCCCGCAACATTGAAGAAGGCGGCTCGCTGACCATCATCGCGACGGCCCTGATCGACACCGGTTCCCGCATGGACGACGTCATCTTCGAAGAATTTAAGGGCACGGGCAATTCCGAAATCATCCTCGAGCGCAAACTGGTCGACAAACGCGTCTTCCCAGCCATCGACATTCAGCGCTCGGGCACGCGAAAAGAAGAGTTGCTCATCCCGAAGGAAGATCTTTCGCGGATCTGGGTTCTACGCAAAGTCCTGAACCCGTTGTCACCTGTGGAAGCGATGGAATTGCTGATCGACAAACTCAGCAAGACCCGGGGAAACAGCGAATTCCTGGCCAACATGAGCGCTCTGTGATCGTTGCTTGAAGCCACAAATAGAAGGCCAAAGCCCTCAAGCTCTGGCCTTTTAGTTTCCCTCAGTGTTTTTCTGCGCTCTCTGTGGTCAATGCTTCTTCTTCTGTGAGGAGCGCACTGTAGTTCTCTTTTCGAATTGCCCCGACGTATAATTTCCCGAGTGCGAGTCTAACTCTCTGCGAGGTTTCAGTGCGGTTCACACCGGTCGTATGGATTTTCTCCCTTTGCCTATTCGGCGTTTCCGGCTTTGCGCAGAGAGCAAACCCGGCGCCGCCGCTACCGCACACCCAGACAGATCCCACGACGGATGAAGAACAGGCGCGCGCTCGCATCACCAGCGAGATGGCCAAGAAAGCCGCCAAAGAGCGTGTCGCCGCGCTCAAAAATGACACCGACAAGTTGCTGCGGTTATCCGTGGAACTGAAACAGTCCGTGGATAAGTCCGACGAGAATGTCCTCTCAGTCGACGTGATCAAGAAGGCGGAAGAGATCGAGAAACTGGCCCGCAGCGTGAAAGATAAAATGAAGGGCCCGAATTAAGTTTGTTCTTCGCGGACTGGATCATCCAGCCACAGAGACGACGGCCTGGTGTAGATCGTTGGGGGTCCTCCGGGGGACCGCCGGAACTGCCGCGAAGACGCTGAAAACTATGTTCATGCCGTATCGTTCCAGATCGAACTCTTGTAAACACCGCCGGTCGACAATGTCGTAGAGGGCGAGGTGCGTGGCTTTTTCAAGCATTCCAGGACTATAGATATGCTTGACCCAGAGGATATTTTCCCGGAATTTGGTTTTTCGAACCCGCGTAAACCCCACCCAGATTCTTCTTTCATCCAGCGGCAGCACGCCTCGGCACCAGCCCAAGAGAGCGCCATTGCCGTTGATCTTCTTCAGGTCGATAATGTCGTCCACTTGCAAGGTGCGGGGATTCGCAATCACGATCCTTCCATCGACGGTAGTGAAGTAAATTCGGTCGCCGAAAATCAGGCCGTCATGCGGGGACTGTACCGCGATATCAATCCGCTGGCAGGGGTGGTCGAGGCAGATGGCGTCGCGCTGCTGGAACCGCGTGACCCAGGTTTCGCCATTGAGTTCGAATACGAAATTGGGATGAGCGCGGTGTGGCTTCGTGCTATCGACCTTCCGATAATCGATATCGCGGGAAAAGCGCGACCAGAGAGCTTCGTCGATTACGGCCCACTCCGACAATACCTCGCCCTGCAAACTGAGCTTGATGACCATGTCGAGCCCGGTGTTGGCCACGAGGAGATTGCCATCCGTAGTGACAGTGACGTGATGGACATCATTCAGGGCCGGCAGCGAGACATAACCAATCCGCTGGAATTCCGGCAGTCTGAAAATCAGCACTTCGGTGGTAGTACAGGCATACAAAGTATTGCCCACGATCGTACCCGCCTTGAATACCACGGACGAGTGTTCATGAGGACGCACCTCGGGAGGACTCTTGTATTCGACGCAGGTGCGCGCCTGCCCGCTTTCCGGATCAAGTTCCAGGATTAAGGCAGATTCGTAAAGATTCCACTCTTCCTCATTTGTTAAAAGCAGTTTCCGCTGTCGTGCGCCCACCGCGTAGAGGCAACCCATAATCCGGATTATCTGTCGTGTCCGTGGCTGCTAAGGTTAACGAGACGTGAATAGTAGGTGAAGAAACTGTTAACCGCTGAGGATTATTGCCGGAATCGTTCATCAAACAGAAACGCCATCCGAGATTGCCCCGAATGGCGTTGATCTTTGCCCTGCCTACGCCTACTCTGCGCCCGCCCTGATTCGCATGCCGTAGAACGAACGGTATACGAACGTAAACGACACCGCGAAGAACGCCAGCGCCAGCACTCGAGTCAGAGTCGTCCCGTTTTCGCTCGCCAGTTTCACCGCCAGTTCTACCGCCAGCAGTCCAAACAGCGTGGTGAACTTGATCACCGGATTCAGCGCCACCGACGACGTATCTTTAAATGGATCACCCACCGTGTCGCCGATCACCGTGGCATCGTGCAGCGGCGTGCCTTTCTGCTTCATCTCGACTTCCACAATCTTCTTGGCGTTGTCCCATGCTGCGCCGGCGTTGGCCATGAAGATCGCCTGGTAGAGGCCGAAGATTGCAATCGAAATCAGATAGCCGACGAAGAAGAACGGATCGACGAAGGCGAAGGCCAGCGTCCCGAAGAACACAGCGATGAAGATGTTCAGCATGCCTTTCTGCGCATACTTCGTGCAAATCTCCACGACTTTTTTGCTATCGGCGACTGAAGCCTTCACCACGCCCTCGAGTTTGATGTTGGCCTTGATGAACTCTACCGCCCGATACGCGCCGGTAGTGACGGCTTGCGTGGAAGCACCGGTGAACCAGTAGATCATCGCGCCGCCGGTGATTAGTCCCAGGAAGAATGGCGCGTAGAGCAGCGATAGATTCTGCACGTTCGCCGTCAAGCCGTTAGTCAGAGCCATGATGATCGAAAATATCATCGTGGTGGCGCCTACCACGGCGGTGCCGATCAGCACCGGTTTCGCGGTCGCCTTGAATGTGTTTCCCGCTCCGTCGTTGGCTTCCAGCAGATGTTTGGCGCGCTCGAAATTTACGGCGAGCTTGAAGTCCTTCTGAATTTCCGCTTCCACATTCGGCACTTGCTCGATCAGCGAAAGTTCATACACGGACTGAGCATTGTCGGTGACCGGTCCGTAGGAATCCACGGCAATGGTGACCGGACCCATACCCAGGAAGCCGAAGGCCACGAGTCCGAAAGCGAATACCGCGGGCGCCAGCATGGTATCGGCTTCCAGGCCCATTGAACTCAAACCCATCGTGCTCATGTAGTAGCCCAGAGCCATCAGCACCATCATGGCGAGACCCAGATAGTAGCCGGAGAAATTTCCCGCCACAAAACCCGAAAGGATGCCGAGCGACGCTCCGCCTTCCTCCGCGGATTTGACGACCTCCTTCACGTGCCGCGAGTCCACCGAAGTGAAAACCTTCACCAGTTCCGGAATGACGGCGCCCGCCAGCGTGCCACAGGAAATGATAGTGGCCAGCTTCCACCACTGGGAACTGTCGTTCCCCAGCACCGGGATTGTGAAGTAGGAGACCAGGAAAGTGAGCCCAATCGAGACCATCGAAGTAATCCACACTAGCGAAGTAAGGGGAGCTTCGAAATTCATCTCCGCTGCATTGCCATACTTGGCTTTGGCGATGGCGCCGTTCAGGAAATACGAGAGTGCGCTTGCCACCAGCATAATGACGCGCATCACGAAAATCCACACCAGCAACTGCACCTGCACTGTGGGATTCTTCACGCCGAGCAGGATGAACGTAATCAGCGCAACGCCGGTCACGCCGTAAGTCTCGAAGCCGTCGGCCGACGGCCCCACCGAGTCGCCGGCATTGTCGCCCGTGCAATCGGCAATCACGCCGGGGTTGCGCGCGTCGTCTTCTTTGATTTTGAATACGATCTTCATCAGATCCGATCCGATGTCGGCGATCTTGGTGAAGATGCCGCCCGCAATCCGCAGCGCCGCCGCGCCCAGAGACTCACCGATGGCGAAGCCAATGAAGCATGGGCCGGCATAGTCGCCGGGAATGAACAGAAGAATGAACAGCATGATCAGCAACTCCACGCTGATCAGCATCATGCCAATGCTCATGCCGGCTTCAAGCGGAATCTGATAGACCGGATACGGCTTGCCGGGAAGGGAAGCGAAGGCGGTCCGCGAATTAGCGAACGTGTTGACGCGAATGCCAAACCAGGCCACGCCGTAACTGCCAGCAATTCCCACCAGGCTGAACCCGAGAATAATAGGAAGCGTCAGCCCGACTGATTTTCCCGGCACCGGCGACAGCCATCCGAAATAGGCCGCTATAATGACCGCGATAAAAGCCCACAGCAGCAGAATGAATTTGCCCTGCGTCACCAGATAGGTTTTGCAAGTCTCGTAGATTAGTTCCGAAATCTCGCGCATGCTGCGATGTACCGGCAGATTCTTCAGCCGGACAAAGATGGTCATGCCGAAGGCGAGCCCGAACAGGCAGAACAGGATTCCGATCAGCAGCAGTTTGTGGCCGTCGATGGAGCCGTTGAAGAAGCTGACCTGGGAAAGATCCGGCAGCTTCAAAGCCGCTTCTCCGCCCACGGTCTCGCCCGCAGGTTGAGCAAGGGACGTGGCGGCGCTCACGGTGAGCAACGCGGCTACAGCAGAAAGCTTCGTGCTCACGCGGCGTATGAAAAACGCAGCAGTGGCGAGCCAGGTGCGCATAAATGAAGTCCTCCGAAATAACGGTTTAGGATTACAAACGTGTTTAGGCACAGCCTTCCGAAAGCAACCTGGAGACTCGGAAGGCGGGCACGAACGCTCGCATATTCGAGATCAATAAATTGTTTCCGGAATTCCGAACACGCTTCCACCGCAAGACCTGAAGGAGTGCTGAGCTTGGCCGCGTCGGATTTTGCGCCGGGTCAAACCCGAAGAGTGGACAAGAGTAAGAGCCTATCCTGTCCTCCCCGCGCAAAACAGCCGTTTATAGCACGTTGGATAAGCAGGGTCAAACCCACCGAAGGGGGATGCGAACCGCCTCTACTCGGATGGGTTAAAGTATCGTTTTTCTAGTGCTTTGCCGGACTGTTCTCTCCAGGAGTCGCACACGGAAGGGCGCCGAATCAGACCGGCGTCAGGTGGCAAGAGCGAAGCCGCTACAAAACAGAACTCCCGGGTTCGGCTTGTCGCCTCCGGCAGGCTCCGGCTTCGGAGGCGAACCGAAGAAGGTTCCGCCGGCCAATATTGTGTCAATGGCCTGCACCAGATTATGAGCGGCTTGTGATTTCAGAACGTAGCCCTGCGCTCCAGCCTGGCGGACCTCCGGGTCCAGCCTCCCGGAATGATGGGTGGTGAAAATCAAGAAAGGAATTTTAATTCCCGTTTTTCGCATTCGGGAAGACGCTTCGAGTCCACTCATGCGCGGCATGGTGATGTCGAGAATTACAATGTCTGGCTTGAGTTCCTGGACTAACTGGATCGCTTGCTCGCCATCCGTAGCCTCTCCGCAAATCTCCCAATCAGGGCGGGATTTTGCAAGAAGCGATTTCAAGCCTTCACGCAAGACTTCGTGGTCGTCAACAATTAGGATTCGCGCAGCCATCGCGAGGTTCTTTCTAGAATATGTAGTCCAAACTGCCATTGGATTACATCGGGGAGATGCCGTAGCGGCTGGTGGCTGATCTCAAATTGGCACCGTAGCACGCACCCGCGTTCCGTTATCACTGGAAGAAATTTCGAGCGAGCCTCCGAGTTGGCGCAAGCGCTCACTCATTCCGCGTAAGCCGACACCAAGGGATCCCATCCAATCCTGAGTGCCTTGTTCGAGTATGGCGACAGGTAGCCCTTTTCCTCGATCGGTGACCTGCAGGGTGACCCCATTATCCGTTTGGGAAATCTCGACGTCTGCGGTCTTGCTGCCAGAATGCCTTTGGACGTTGGTCAAGCTTTCTTGGAGGACTCTGAACAACACTAATTCAGCATCGCGAGATAGCCTCTCGAAACCGACCGGAACGTGGAAAGTAGTGTCGATTCCGCTTCGCTTCGAAAAGCCTTCCAGGTACCAGGGAATGGCGGACTTAAGACCCATCTCTTCGAGCATCGGAGGATACAAGAGATAGGAAATCGTCCGAACCTCTTTCACGCACTCTTCAACCAGATTTGCGCATTGCGTGGTTTCCTCGGTGGTGGGCGGCGACGAACTCATCGCGTCGAGCTTCATCTTCAGCACGGAGAGATATTGACCCAAGCTGTCGTGAATCTCGCGCCCGATTTGGCGGCGTTCTTCATCCTGCGTGCGCAGCAAATGAAGCGACAGATCCCGAAGCGACTTTTCAGATTCCCGCAACTTCTGTCTGGACTCTTCCAGAGATTTTTGTGCCAGCATCCGTTCGGTGACGTCGCGCGTGACCTTGCTGAATCCCAGCAGATTACCCGCACTGTCTCTGACTGCGGTGATAATCACATTGGCCCAGAATCTCAACCCGTCTTTACGAATGCGCCAGCCTTCGTCTTCAAATCGGCCTTCCTTCGTAGCTACGTCCAATTCCCATGCTGGTTTACCCGCACGAATATCTTCCTCGGGGTAGAAGCGGGAGAAGTGCTGGCCAATGATCTCCGAGGCTTTGTAGCCTTTGATGCGTTCTGCTCCAGTATTCCAGGTGCTTACGCATCCCTCGGGGTCCAACATGAAAATCGCGTAATCCTGCACAGCGTCGATAAACAAACGCGAGCGTTCCTCGCTACGACGGAGAGCTATTTCGGTCCGCCGGCGTTCTGTGAGGTCCCGCGTGACCTTTCCGAAACCGACTAGACTGCCACTGGCATCTCTGATGGCTGTAATGGTGACGTTCGCCCAAAATCTTGAGCCATCCTTACGGATTCGCCAGCCCTCATCCTCCACGCGCCCTTCTCTTTCGGCAACGTCCAGAAGTCTCTGAGGTTTACCGGCGCGAACATCTTCTTTCGAATAGAAGGTGGAAAAGTGTTGACCAATAATTTCCGATGCTTTGTATCCTTTAATTCGTTCGACGCCGGCGTTCCAGCTGGCGATCCGGCCGCCGGGATCCAACATGAAAATGGCGTAGTCCTGGACGCTTTCTACGAACAACCGGAACGGCTCCCCACGTTCGTGCCATTCAATGTTGGGCAAAACGAAACCCTCCCGCTGCAAATTGGCCATACTCCTGTAACTTTCCGATGTAATTGTGCTGAGAGAGCCATCCAGGACAACGCTGGAGTGCTCCGCACAAATCTTCATCAGCGAGTCGTCCATCTCCTGGCGGGAAAATCCTTGCATCGGATAGGCACAGTGAAGAGAAAAGGAATATGTCTTCGCTAACTCATTCCACAGCTTTTCCAGCTGTATTGCAGCGTCACATTTTCCTTCAGCCCACAACAGGGCCACCATTTCTCCAAAAGCCACTACACGACGATTTTCGTCACGGGAAGCGGCCGCCGCCTGCGTGATGATTTGCCCTATCGCATTCGAGAACAATTCGCGGTCAGGTAGCCCACCAACCATAAATTGGGACAAAACCTCCCCGGCTTCCAAAGCGATATATCTGCTTTCCGTTTTGGCCTTCGCGAGATCGATCCCTTGGCCTGTCAGTTTATGGGCGAGGCCGTCGATGTGACCCGAAGTTGCGATGACGATCGCGGAACTTCCCTGCGTGAGAGCTTTACCGATGTGGCTCTTTAACTCATGCAGCAATGCACCGTCATCGCCGTAGAACTGTACGGTGTGGAAGTGCTGATGTGGAAGCGAACTCGAAATACCACTAACGCTCAACTGATTCTCCCGGGGAATATAAAATCGCTACTGAGAACCATGATTTAACGATTTAATTTTAACGATTTTAACAAGTACTCCAAGAAAGAATTCAGATTGATGATGCCGTCAGGGACAGTTGCCTTTGAATACAGGAAACACTGTAGGCCGTGAGCGGCGGTTTCGAAGCGGGCTGGCTTCGGCTTTCAATGGCAGAAGTCAGGATTTCTTTCCGCAGTTGCGTCCGGGGCAGAAGTTGGTACGATGCCGTACCTATTCAGATCACCTTGGAGCGGATAGCGGAGCATCAATTGTTTCAGATGAATAGGCCGCATTCCACTGTGGGCTAAACGGCATGTGGTCCAATTTGGACTTGGTCATCTTCTTCTTCGCAATCCTCGCATAGTGGCGCTTGCACGAGGCGCTGAGGTCCGGGTCGCAGCGTGCGTGGAATGTGTAAGTGCCGATGGCGAGGCCCAGCCCCGTTCCTACCCACATATCCGATGCCCAGTGATCCCGGGCCAGGAAACGAGTGAGCGTAACCGTGAAGGCGGCCGAATAATTCAGGACTCTCACCCAAGGCTGTGAGTACTCGTGGGCCACCACCGTGGCCATGGCCCAGGTAAACATGGCGTGTCCGCCGGGAAACGATGTGTTGATCATGGAATGGCGAAGAAAGTCTCCGTGCCCATTGCCTTCTCCGGGACGTTGCCGCGCGGCAATAAACTGCATCGGCGTGTAAACCAGAAACGTATTGACCAGGGTTTCCAGCTCGATTTCGCCGGTTTCCCGCGCGTGCGGATGGTCCCCTTTAATTCCGTATAACCATACTCCGCCCAGTGTGGCGGCCAGGCCGGCGATCGCGATGTCGGAAGTGTCCTGATAAAACGTGTAATGCCCGCCAGGCAGATTGTTTTCGATGCGGTGGTCAGCCACAAAAAATACCGCCGCACCTCCCAGCAGGAGGGCATCGTATTTCAAGTGCGAGGGGTCGAACGGAGCGAAATAAATTCCTTTTTGATCCTCCAATATTCGCTTCACCGACCTGCGAACCAAGCCGGGTTGATGATCCTGTGTATTCTGAGTCGCTCCAGATTCCGCGTCGTCGTCGAAAGTTCCCGCTGGAAGTGTCGAGACGTCAAAATTCGGCATGCCATCCGGAGTGACCTGCGGTTCGGGCGCGAATGGCTCCTCCGGCCCGAACGCTGGTGTCTCGTGAAATGCGCTCTGGCCAAAGGCGATAGCGGATAACAGAAACGCGGCGCAGGTTGCCAGAAATACTCTGCAAGTCGGCTTCAAAGGGTCGTGCAATCGTATCTTCCCAAGTGCTTGGTTCCGACGCAAATCCGAGCCAGTAGGATGCAATCTCAGCTAAAAAGTGAACTGATTTTTTTTGGTTTTGCGAAGCACTGAATAGATTGCCAATGCGCCAACCTTCCAAATCCCGCTTTGCATCTGACTTTCGCGATTGGCTCTCCGCCGTCTGGCTGTGGCTTCGCCAGCATCTTTCAGTTGCAGTCGCAGTGAGGCGGTGTAATCTAGTGTGTATATGGTGGCGTCCCGGCTCCTTTTCTCACCCGCATCGCGACTCTTCCCGGCTACATGTAAAACGCCCGTTTCACGCTCCCATTAGCTTTCACCAACCTCGCAGGCAGATTTGCCGCAGATACATTCGAACCAGGCTTCCCAATATCCGACATCGGCACGAGTGATGCGGTAGCCACCGGCGAAGCGTGGCGTTCGTGCGGAGGATCGTGCATACTTGAACTCCGGCCGATCGTGCTGTAAACAAGGGTTGTTAGCCGCGAGCCTTTGCGCCAAACTCGGTGATTCGAATCTGCATCTAATAAAGTAACGATCCATCCCAAGGCGACCTGTAACCTCGGCTGGAGTCCGACTGGAGGTTCATAGTGAGCTTGAAATTATTCAGAACTATTTTTAACGGCGCTGCTGTGGGCGCACTCGCATTTGCCGTAGGCGTGGGCACGTTGCAAGCGGTTCCCGTGCCGCAGCAGCAAGAACCAGGTCCGCCAGCGCAACGGGAGGCGAATCAGCCGCAGCCGAATCAGCCCGAATATGATCAACAGGATCAGGCGCCGCCAGATGATCAAGGCGCGCCGCCCGATGAGGCTCCCCCCGGACCGCCACGTGCGCACTCTGCAACCCTGAGTCCCGAGCAGTTGCAGCAGTTGGTCGCTCCCATTGCGTTGTATCCAGACGCGCTGCTGGCGCAGATTCTTGCGGCCTCGGCCTACCCGACACAGATTGTCGAAGCGCAACGGTTCCTGCAGGAGAATCCTAATCTCAAGGGCAAGGAGTTAGGTGACGCTGTCGACAAGCAGGATTGGGATCCGAGCGTGAAGGCTCTGACGCAGTTTCCCACGGTGCTGGCGAACCTGGACAAAGATCTTTCCTGGACCTCGGAACTCGGAGACGCCAATTACAACCAGCAAGCGGATGTGATGGCCGCAGTTCAGGAAATGCGCCGCAAAGCGGAAGCAGCCGGCCACCTGAAATCGACGCAGCAGCAGACGGTGACTAACCAGGGTCCGCAAGTCGTCATTCAACCGGCGAACCCGGAAGTGGTATACGTTCCCGAATACAATCCTGACTTGATTTACGGATATCCGGTGGGCGTATGGCCCGGCTTCTACCCATGGTGGGGCGTTGGCGGGCCCTATCTTTCTTTCGGCGTCGGCTTCGGCATTGGTCCCTTTTTCGGATATGGCTGGGGATGGCACGGGTGGGGATTCGATTGGTACCACCGCGGCCTGCTGTATGGCGGGCGTCCGTACGGGTTCCGCAGTCGCGCCTTCTATGATCGCAACGCCTATTTCCGCGGCAATTACCGAGGCTACGCGCCCTACGGTCGCGGCGATCGTTTCGCCCGTGGTTATAGCGCTCCCGGTCGCGCCGGTGGCTATCGCGCTCCCGCAGGCAGAGCCTACTCGGGAACGCGCTCGGGTGCCTTTGGGGGCTACAGCCGCGGCGGCGAGGCGCGCGGCTATTCCTCTCGCGGAAGATCCAGCTACGGTGGCGGCGGTGGGGGTGCCCCTCACGGCGGCGGTGGCCACGGTGGCGGAGGCCGGCACTAACCCCATACTTGCCAACAGAATTTAGTTCGCAAGTTAGTTCGTACTCTGACGCGCGCCGGAAAGGATAGGAAGTCATGACGCTCGAAGCACGCAGTTCCCAAAAATCCCTCGGGCCCGTTCGATTCGTGGCTGCGGTTGGTGCACTCGGTGCCGTGGGATTTCTGTCAAGCTTGATGGCAGGCCAGTCTGCGCCACAAAAGTCCGCTTCGCACGAACCGGAACCCAAGGCACAAGAGGCGACACACCGTAAATCAAGCGAGCTCCAGCCGGGACAACAAACGTTTTCCTCCGCGTCCGACGCCGCGCACGCCTTAGTGGAGGCCGTCCAAAAAAATGATCAGGCAGTCTTGCTAAAGATTCTTGGACCGAACGCAAAGGACATTATCTCCTCGGGCGACGACGCCGAAGACAAGAATGACAGAAGTCGATTCGTGCAGAAATACCATCGGATGCGTCGTCTGGTGACCGAACCCGACGGCACCACCACGCTCTACATCGGCGCCGAAAACTGGCCCACTCCCATCCCGCTCATCCACAAGGGGGAGTCGTGGTATTTCGATACGGCGGCTGGAAAAGAGGAAATTCTTTATCGCCGGATTGGCAAGAACGAACTCTCCGCCATTCAAGTTTGCCGCGAACTGGTGGACGCACAAAAAGAGTATTATGCGCAGCCCCACGAGGGCGACAAAAACGAATACGCGCAAAAGTTCTACAGCGATCCCGGCAAGCATAACGGTCTTTACTGGCAAGCTTCGTCCGGCGAAACCAGCCCCATCGGACCGCTCGTGGCTGCGGCCGCGAAAGAAGGCTACGGCAGCGCCGCCGATCGGGAGCGTCAGCCCTTTCAGGGATATTATTTCCACATACTGACGGGCGAAGGAAGAAAGGGCCACGACAAAAGCTACATCGTCGACGGAAAAATGACTCGCGGCTTCGCCTTCGTCGCCTATCCCGCGGAATACCGCTCCTCGGGAGTAATGACCTTCCTCGTGAACCAGGACGGAATTGTCTACGAAAAAGATCTCGGCCCGCGCACCGCCGAGATCGTAAAGAATTTAACCCGCTACGACCGCGACGGGTCCTGGCGCAAAGCGGACTAGCTTTTCTGGATCCGACAGAGGACGCTAGGGGCAGGGATCTTTCGATTGCGCGTGCCGACTCGCTTTGCTCGGCGGCCTGTTTCGCTCGAGATGACAATGGGAGGGAGGCGGCACCTGCGTCACTTCCGGCTTGCCATCGCCTCACGCAACCTCTTCTCGGCGTCGGGCTTCCAGTAAGCGCATTCGAGGCGGATAAAGACTGAGGTATAGGGAATCGTCAAGCTCGTTTTCAGCACTAGAATGTGGAAGGTCTTGCCCGCTTCGTCCAGCTTGGAGATGATTTCTTCGTGCGGCAGGGATTGGGCTTCCGTCTTGCCCACAAGATTAGTCAGCGCTTCCCGATAGGCTATCACCCCCACCGCGTCACTTTCAGGTACTACCTTCAGCTCCGCATCGGTGAAAATGACGGGCCGAACGTGCTTAGCCTTGGCGAGCTGGTCGAGGACCGCCTTAACCACCTGGAGTTGATCGGCGCCGGTGTTGACTGTTTCGATGCCAGCGCTGGTTTGCAATGGGTAAGCGGAATCCACGATTGCAATCCAATTCCTATGCCCGAGCAACGGCAACTCCTGTCGCAGGAGGACGCGCCAATCGTTGTAGTTGCGCGCGGGATCGGCGGCTGATGCACTCGTTGGCGCAAGGGCGAGAACTGGTGGCAGGGAGACGGCAGCGACGATCAGAAGTCTGCGAAATGTCGCGATCATTAAGAAAGTATACTGTCGGCAGCTTTCGAGGATGCCATGCGACGAATAGGTTTTTGCCTGAGGGCTTTGTGTACAATGCCAGCATGTCGTTCCGCGCTCCGCAAGGAAATCCCAATGCAGCCAAGCGTAGCCGCACTCCTCCTCCGGAGGACACCTTCGAAGAGGCTGCTTTCCTCAAAGCGCTCGGGGAGAAGCAGAAGCAGGTCTCGGTCAAGCTCATGGACGGCCAAGTCGTCCGTGGATGGATTGAGTATTACGATAGGAACATGGTGCGGTTAACGCGCGAAGACGCTCCCAATCTATTTATTTTCAAGCATGAGATCATGTACATCGCGGAGGATGGCGGGAGACGGAAATGATTCGCTTTCCGGCTTCCGGCTCTCGGCTTTCGGAAGCCAACCTCAGTTCAAACTTGGGATTTTATGGCGGTGTTCTTGAGACGGGCTTTGTCATCTGAGAAAGGAACTCCGGAAGCCGGGCAGCGAGAGCCTGAAGCCGATTCCGAATGCTAACCACGCCCCATCGTCCGGAAAGTTTTCTTCCTGCTATTTCCGCTATCGCTCGCGAGGCAGGTGCGCTACTGCTGTCTTATTTCCACCAGGGACTCAAGATTGAATACAAGGGCGATGCCGATCTGGTGACGGCGGCGGACCGGGCGGCGGAGACGTTGATCCGCGAGCGCATCACCAAACAATTTCCGTCGCACGATGTGCTGGGTGAAGAGCAAGGGCTGAACGATCAGGGCAGCGACTACCGCTGGTACGTTGATCCGCTCGACGGCACCACGAATTTTGCCCACGGATATCCGGTGTTCGCCGTGTCGATGGCGCTGGAGCACCGGGCGCCGGAGCAGGCACGGCGGATTGCAGGAGTTGTTTACGATCCCACGCGGGACGAACTTTTCGCGGCGGAGCAGGGAAGAGGCGCGCATCTTAATGGCAAGCCGATTTACGTGTCCAAGGCTGCACAGTTGAAGGAATGTCTGGTAGCGACGGGTTTTCCCAGCCACAAGCGGCACAAGAATCCCAATATTTATTTCTACCACCAGATCACGCTGCGCACTCACGGAGTGCGGCGCGCAGGGTCGGCGGCACTCGATTTGTGCAACGTGGCCAGCGGGCGCTTCGACGGCTTCTGGGAATTCAATCTAAATCCGTGGGACACGGCTGCGGGTGTGCTCATCGTGGAAGAGGCTGGCGGGAAAGTTAGCCGCTTCGACGGGTCTTCGTTTCGGCTCGATAGCAGTGAGACTCTGGCGTCCAATGGACTGGTCCATGACGCGCTGGTGCACGAATTCCAGGAAATCTTTGCCGGACGGGGGCTGGTTCCACTGCCTGAGCCCACTGAATATAAGAGATAACTGCTCGCTCCTCGCCACTCTTAGCTTGTTACAATAAACCAAGTGGGAGTCCCGATCCGCTTCGGGCGATGGTCAATTCTGGAACTCTCAGGTTTACCGTGATTAACTCTCTTCTAGAACGCAAAATCGAAAAGCGGCCGGACAAGGTTCGACTGCAGGGGCGCATTCTTTTCCTTACCGAGGATCCGGAACTCATCCGGCGGCAGCTGGCGGGCGAAGATCTGCCTTGGGACACGAAGAATCCGGCCAACAATCCCAAGCTGCGCGATGACATTTCAACTGACGAAATCACTCCCGCACATTACTGTTTTTATTTTGACGAGACGCTGGGCGAAATTCCGTATCTCGGATTGAAATGCGGCAGCGTGACGCCCATCGGCCGCAGCGACGTGAAGCGTGGCGGCTTCGTCTGCGCGGTGAGCGGGAAGCGGCGGGGAAAGGGATCGAGCCGCGAGCAGTCTCCCTACGCCGAAATGTGCGCTGGCATTCAAGTGGTGATTGCCGAGAATATCGAACGCATCTACAAGCAGAATTGCCAGAACCTGGGGCTGCTGACTTCGACGAACTTTTCGCTGATCGACCGCATTCGCGGCGGGGAAGAAATTGCGCTCAGCGAATTCACCGCGGGCGAGGATGAGATTACGCGGCAGGTGATCGAATACGGGGGGCTGTTTCCGTTTAATGTGGCGCGGATGCAGGGTAAAGTGTTTCTGCCGCCGATCGAAGACGCAGGCAAGAGTGCCCGCACCAAACGAGGCATGACGCTCGCCGAGAAAATCTTTGCTCGGCACATGATTAACGAGAAGGGCAAGGTCGGCGTGCCCTCCGTCAAACCCGGCGACACCGGTTTCGCCCGCGCCGACCTCCGTTTCAGCCACGAGTACGTTACCCCCATGGCCGCGATTTTCTTCGAGCGCTATGTGGGCAAGGATGCCAAAGTCAACGATCCTTCGAGCATCATCTTTTTCCGCGATCACCTGACATTTCTCGACGAAGTGATCTCCGAAGAAAAGAAGAAGCTCGGCCTTCTCGATCTGGCGACCCAGCTCAAACTTAAGCAGCAGGATTTTGCGGCCAAGCAGGGAATCAAGTTGCATGGAGAATTGAAAGACCGCAAGGGATCAGAGGGCATCTGCCACTCGATCGTGCTCGAAAGCTATGCGCTGCCGGGGCAATTGAATATCGGCTCCGACTCGCATACTCCGCATGTAGGAGCGATTGGGTGTGTGGCTTTCGGCATTGGCACCACCGACGTTTTCAATTCGTGGATTACCAAAGACGTACGGGTGAAGGTGCCCGAGTCGGTGAGAATTATAATTCGCGGGAAGAAGCATCCGAATGTAACCGCGAAGGATTTCATCCTGAAGATTCTGAGTCTCGATTACGTCCGCAGCGGCAAAGCACTGGCCAAGGTCATGGAATATGGGAGCGAGGCTATCGAAGCCTTGAGCGTGGACGAGCGCGCCACGATGACGAATATGGCGGCGGAAATCGGCGGCTTCACCGGCATCGTTGCGCCTGATAAGAAGGCTGTGGACTTTCTGGTCGAGCGCCGCGGCATGGATCAAAAGAAAGCCGAAGGAATGATAGAAGGGCTCTCCAGCGATCCCGGCGCGCATTACACGCATGTGATCGAACTCGACGCCGCAGAAATTACACCGATGGTAGCCACGCCCGGCGATCCGGGAAACGGCAAATATGTACGCGACTTAAACACGCCCGTGCCGGTGGAGATCGCCTACGGCGGCACCTGCACCGCAGGTAAGAATGAAGACATGGACATGTATGCGGCGGTGCTCGCCGATGCCCTCAAGCGCGGCAAGCGCGTGGCCGAATCGGTGAAGTTCTACATTCAGTTTGGGTCGCAGGAGACGCGCGAGTATTGTTTGCGCAAGGGCTACATTGACATTTTCCAGAAGGCTGGTGCGCACGTGATCGAGCCCAGTTGCGGAGCATGCATCAATGCTGGGCCGGGAGTTTCCACGCGTCCCGACCAGATCGTGATCAGCGCTCAGAACCGAAATTTTCCCGGCCGCAGCGGCCCGGGACAAATGTATCTGGCCTCGCCGTTCACCGTCGCGGCGAGCGCGGTCGCGGGATACATCGTGGAGTATGAGCCGAGTGAGAAGACAGAAATGGCTCTGTCATCCTGAGCAAAGCGAAGGACCCATGTAATTCTTGCGGATTGCATAGGACCCTTCGACGGGCTCAGGGCAGGCTCTTCGGCCCGCAGGACGCGGGTCTTAGGATGACACGGCCTGTCGTTGCTCACGAGAAACAGTGTGGAGCGTCTGATCTTCAGGAGAACACCGTGAATCCTTCGCGTCGGCATCTTGTCCCTTTGCTCGTTCTCGGTTTTGTCATGGCAGCAGCCGCCCGAACTAATTTCGGCGCAGTGCCACCGTCCATAGTCGCAAACGTCGGTTCGCTGAATCCGTCGACGCCAATGCTCGAGCCGCGATCAGGGCACACGGCGACTCTGCTGCCCGACGGCAGAGTTCTTATCGCCGGCGGGATGCGAGGGAATCAGGACTTCTACAAGTCAGCTGAGCTCTACGATCCGGCTACGGGCAAGTTTCAGCCCACGGGAGAGATGCACCAGCGGCGGGTGGGGCACATCGCTGTTTTACTGCGAACAGGAAAAGTGTTGGTCGCTGGAGGATGGGTGGGCGACGGAGGGACAGATTCAGCGGAGCTGTATGACCCCGCTACCGGACAGTTCACCCCGATTGCGAAGATGACCAGTCCCCGCGGCAGGCCAATCGCAATCATGTTGTCTGATGGAAATGTGCTCATCGCGGGCGGGGAAAAACGAAACAATGAATCGTTGGTTTCGGCTGAGATATTCGACGTGAAGACGCTCTCGTTCCAGCCCACCGGTTCGATGCATCATGCGCGCGTTTCCCATACCGCGACGCTACTCAGCGATGGACGCGTCCTGATTGCGGGTGGTTATGGTGACAGCGTAGCGTCCAGCGCGGAACTCTATGATCCCAGGACCGGCACCTTCGCGGAAACCGGCAGCATGGGCACGGCGCGCTGCAAGCATACTGCGGGGCTTTTGCCGGACGGGAGAGTTCTGATTGCGGGCGGCTCTGAATCCCGCGACTGGGGCCACAATCTGAACAGCGCAGAGATTTACGATCGGCATACGGCCAAGTTCACGGCGGCATCGCCCATGAGCGACAGCCGCTTCAAGCTGCCGGATGAAGCCGTGCAATTGCCTTCCGGCAAGCTGCTGATTGCAGGCGGAAGCACGCAAGTGGAAGTCTTTGATCCTTCCAGCGGGAAGTTCATGGTTGCAACCGGTCAGATGAATGAACCGTGGCATTTCATGACTGAGACAAAGTTGCGCGATGGCAGCGTGTTCTTAGCCGGTGGATATCCAAACAGCCCTCAAGCCACCGCGAAAACATGGATTTACCGCCCGTAGGCGATCCTCTTTCCGAACCCCGCAAGCTTCGTAAGTGGTTGAATTCAGCCGGGATGGCCGAAATGAGCCACTCCCAAACCCGCAACTTTTCCCCTTCCTCAGCGTTCAAATACGTAGAGACCAGTGGCCGGTGGAAAGCTCAAGAGAGCCCACGCAAGACCACGGTTTCTGGAAGGTTTCCGGGTTCCGATCCGATACTCGGCGGGACTGGAGCCAAAGGGGTTCATATGCGTTATCTAAGATATGTTGCGCTGTTGGCAGTGCTGACGTTGCCGCTGGCTTACTCACAGGCGCAGGTTCAAGCAGGAGTTTCGGTCGGGAACGACCAGGGTTATGCCGATCAGGGTTATGACCAGGGCTATGTAGACCCAGGGCCGGGCTACGTGAACGGGCCTCCGGTTTGCCCCTACGGATACTATTCCTACTATCCCTATGCCTGTGCGCCTTACGGCTTTTACGGACCGCAGTGGTTTGCGGGCGGGATATTCATCGGCGCAGGTCCGTGGTATCACTGGGGATGGGGCCATGGCGGCTACTATGGTCGCGCCGGTTACTACGGACGCGGTTACTACGGCCGGGGTTTCGTGGGCGGACGCGGCTATGCCGGAGGTTATGCCCGCGGAAGTTATGGGCGTGGCTACGCCGGTAACTACGCGCGAGGCGGCTATGCCCGCGGTTCCGGTGGCGGATCACATGTCGGTGGCGGATTCCACGGTGCCGGCGGCGGTGGCTTCCATGGTGGTGGGGGACACGGCGGCGGACATCGCTAACCGACACTTCCTCTCATAACGTGCAACGGCTGGCAGAGACGCTGCCAGCCGTTTTTTGTTCTTCTTCTTTTTTCCTCTTTTTTCCTCGTCCGTCGCCATCGGTACGCTGTCTCGCGTTGCTTTCAATATGTTTCGTGAAATCTTCAACCAGCCGTGCGCGCCCTATACCATCTGCACGTATTCTTGCTAGAATGTCCGGTCACAAAACCGTCGCGGTAGTAAAATAGAGAAACGCAGAGATTCTCAGGAGACTGACACTTTTATGACTTACGTGATTGCTGAGCCGTGCATCGGCACCAAAGACACTGCATGCGTGGATGCGTGCCCGGTCGACTGCATTCATCCCAAGAAAGATGAGCCCGCTTACGCCACCGAGGAGTTGCTGTATATCGACCCCGTCGAGTGCATTGACTGCGGCGCTTGCGTTCCGGTGTGCCCGGTTTCGGCGATCTTCGCTCTCGACGATCTGCCGGAAAAGTGGAACGCTTTCACTGAACGCAATGCGAAGTATTTCGGGCGGTAAGACAGCTTAGCCTGTTCGACCAGGGATCGAGTTTATGAGGAGAACCTAGCACTCGGGAAGCCGATCGATCAGAATTTCACCTGCCTTCTATCCATCTGCCTTCTAGCATGACCCCATTGTCAACGGGGTCATGCGTCTCTGCCGCGCGTTAATGCGAGAATAGATATTCGACTTTCCCTCAGTAAAAAATTAATCCAGCGCAGGCGGAATGTCCCGCCTGGATCACTCCGATCAGAGCAGAAAACCTTGGAATCTGCGAAAAATCAAAAAAAGAGCTTGACATATAAATAGTGATATAGTTAAATATAGCAGTATATTTCGTCGATTGATCGCTTCCCGATCGACACGAGGCGATAGTACAGGGCTGGACCCAGGAAAAAGTGAATATCCGAGAAGAACGTGAATATCAAGGAGAATTGAAATGAGATCCCTTCGTTTTATGCTGGCCGTTGTTCTGATGTCGCTCTCCACCGTGGTTTTTGCGCAGTCTGACATGGAGAAGTCCGACGCACAGAAGTCCTCTGCTTCTGCGGTGCCGTCCGAGGCGCAGAAGTCGTTCGCAACCATGAAGAGCTTGGCGGGAGAGTGGGAGGGCCCCGTCGCTGTCCCGGAGATGCCGCAGATGTCAAACGGTAAGCCCCTCCATGTCTCGCTGCGCGTTACCTCGAGGGGGAACGCCCTTGTGCACGAAATGCAGGAAGCAGGAACGTTGTTGGATGCGACAAAGTACGATCATCCGGTCACGATGCTTTACGTGGACGGAGACCAGCTCACGCTGATTCACTATTGCGACGCAGGGAACCGGCCGCGTATGACCGGCAAGATGTCGCCCGATGGCAAGACGGTCGAGTTCGAGTTGAAGGACATCAGCGGGAGCACGGAGGAGCACATGCACCATTCGGTATTCACCGTCATCGACGCCAACCATCACACCGAAGATTGGACGTTCATGATGAAGGACAAGCCGATCCACGCGCACTTCGATCTGCACCGGACGAACTGAAGCGTGCGGTATCTCTAGTAAGGGCCATCTGGGAAAACATCATGGACCGTGAGTGGAACGACAGTCAACCGATTTACCGCCAGCTTCGCGACCGTGTGGTCGCGATGATACTCGACGGCGTGCTCAAAGAGGGCGATCCGCTGCCTTCTGTGCGCAACGTTGCGGCGGAATATCGGGTCAATCACCTCACGGTTCTCAAGGGCTATCAACAACTGGTCGACGAGCAGTTGGTCGAGAGTAAGCGGGGTAGGGGCATGTTTATCAATGCCGGCGCGCGTAATTTGCTGCTACAGGGCGAACGCCAGAAATTTCTTGCTGAAGAATGGCCCAGGGTCTACGCGACCATTCAGCGGCTCGGGTTGAAAACGGAAGAGCTCCTGAATGGTGGCGCGACTCATGGGCCCTTATCCAGCGGATCGTTATCCAGCGGGTCAACATCCAGCGCCCAGTCGAAAACTACGAAGGGGGAGAGCTGAAGCCATGGCATGCATAGAAGCACGCGGCCTCCGCAAGGCCTTCGGCAAAACCATCGCGCTCGACGGCGTGAGTCTGCGCGTGGAAGAGGGCCGCATCCTCGGACTAATCGGTCCGAACGGCGCCGGCAAGACCACTGCGCTCAACGCGATCCTCGGCCTCACCCAGTATCAAGGAGAACTCAGAGTGCTAGGACGCGATCCCTGGGGCGAACGCGATCGTCTGATGCTCGATGTTTGCTTCATCGCTGATGTCGCCGTGCTGCCGCGGTGGATGCGGGTTTCGCAGGCTATCGACTACGTGGCGGGAGTGCACCCGCGATTCGATCGCGCGAAGGCGGAAGGTTTTCTGGAGAAGACCGACATCCGCCGAGCCAGCAAGATCAGAGAATTATCGAAGGGCATGGTGACACAACTGCACCTCGCATTGGTGATGGCCATTGACGCGAGACTGCTGGTGCTGGACGAGCCGACGCTGGGCCTCGACATTTTGTATCGCAAACAGTTTTACGATTCGCTGCTGAACGACTACTACGATCGCAGCCGCACCATTGTGGTGACGACCCATCAGGTGGATGACATCCAAAACGTGCTCACCGATCTTATGTTCATCAACCGCGGCCGGATCGTACTCGATTGCAGCATGGAAGACTTCGAGTCGCGCTATCTGGAAGTGACGGTGCATCCCCAGCAGGTCGCCGCAGCGCGGGTGCTCAAGCCGATTCACGAACGGCAGGGGCTCGGCCGCAGCATCCTGCTCTTCGATTTGAAATCCAATCACGTCGATCGCCAGCAAGTCGCCGCGCTCGGCGAGGTGCATACGCCCAGCATCGCCGACTTGTTTGTTGCATTGCTTGGCACGCAGGGGAATACGCCGGGAAATAAGCCAGTCGAAAATTCCGGCCAGGCACAAGGAGTGCCTAAATGAATACTGAATTGAACGCGATGCCGGAGTCGCCGCTCGGCTCGCAGGCTGTGGCGCCCGCGGTGATGTCGGAGACCCGGCCGCTGTATTGGTCGATACGGCGCGAATTGTGGGAGAACCGCTCCATCTATATCGCGCCGCTCGCTGTTGCCGCCGTCTACCTGTTCGGCTTCTTGATCAGCCTGTTTTGGGTACCGCGCAGCATGCGCGGAATGGGGGCACACCATTCGCTCCCTCCTATCAACGTCCTTGCGATGCCCTACAGTCACGCCTCGATGCTGATCATGCTCATCTCGTTGCTTGTCGGGATCTTCTATTCGCTCGATGCGCTGCACAGCGAACGCCGGGATCGTAGCATCCTGTTCTGGAAGTCGCTGCCGGTTTCCGATCTTACGACCGTGCTCTCGAAGGCGAGTATTCCGCTCGTGGTTCTGCCGCTGGTCACTTTCGCGATCACCGTTGCATTGCATCTGATCATGTTGCTGCTGAACGCAGCCGTCCTGCTAGTGAGCGGTAGTGGTACTGCGATGCCGTGGGCCCCGCCGTTGTTCGAGATGGAATTGGTAACGCTCTACGCTACGGGTGTGCTGGCTCTCTGGCACGCGCCCTTCTACGGCTGGTTTCTGCTGGTCTCCGGCTGGGCGCGGCGCGCGACATTCCTATGGGCGGTGTTACCGCCGCTCGCCCTTGCCGCTACCGAGTACATTGCGTTCCACACTTCGTATCTGGGCTCTCTGCTGCAAGACCGCTTGTTTGGATTCGCTGCCAGAGCTTTCGACCTCAAGGACAAGAATGGAGTCCCGATCGATGCGCATTTTATTCCGTTGGCGCAACTCGCCCCAGGGAGATTCCTGAGCAGCCCGAGTTTGTGGATCGGACTGGTTTTCGCTGCGATTTTTCTTGCCGCAGCGGTGCGGATGCGTCGCTATCGCGATCCGCTCTGATTTGCCTGCACTGATTCCGTCAGGCGCAGCGTAGCGGGGATTGGTAATTCAGGACTGGAAAGATGCGATCACCACGATTAGCACTTCACATTTCCGCCGGTGCTTTGAAGGAGAAATCAATATGAACCCCACTGAAATGAAGGAACGGATTGCGGAGTCGTCGCCTCGTTTCAAGTCCGGAATTACGGGTCTCTTTTATTTGGTCACCATACTGATGGGAGGCGTCGTCTTCTTCCTTCACGGCAGGATGGGATCGGCGGTAGACGTGATCGCGACTGCTTGCTATGTCGCTGTGACGGCCCTCTTCTATGGTTTAAGCCGGTGAGCGGAAGTCTCTGTTTGCTCGCGGCAGTTGGAGCTGACGTCGTGAACGCTGAACCATGGATGGAGCGAAGCCAACGTAGCGGGGAAATGCGATCGCAGCGGGCGTTACGCACTTGATTCAATCGTTCGCTAATGAGGAAACAGTATGCGCGCAGCGCCAATGATGGGACGGATTGCAGAAGTGTCGCCACGTTTCAAGGCCAGGATGGCCGGAGTGCTTTTCTTGCTCAGCTTACTGGCGGCAGTATTCGGCGAGTTTTTGGTTCGCAGGTTTGAAATCGCAGCGGACCTCATCGCTGTGTCGGGCATGATCGCTGTAACGCTGCTCTTTTATGACATCTTTAAGCCGGTGAACAGGGGCCTCTCATTGCTTGCGGCGTCATTTAACCTCGTGGGACTGACCTGCGGGGCTCTTCGATGGAATCCTCGGGGGGTGGTCATGCCCGTGGTATTGAACGGGTGCTATTGCTTCCTGATCGGCTACCTCATTTTCCAGTCCACCTTTCTGCCACGAATTCTGGGCGCGTTGATGGCAATTGCCGGTTTGGGTTGGCTGACCTATCTGTCACCGCCGCTCGCAAACCATCTGTCCCCCTACAATCTGGCCTTCGGCATCCTCGGGGAAGTGTCGCTGTTCTTGTGGCTCCTGGTGATGGGCGTCAACGTTCAACGATGGATGGAGCAGGCCGGCGCAGCAGGAGCGGTAATCGCAGGACGCGGTGGACATTCGATTCAATGACTCGCATTCAATTTTGAGGAGGACGCATGGAACCACTTATCGCAGTTAACTGCTCAAGCAGTGAATGTGCTTCGCTGTCGCCCACTGCTCCGATTTGGCAGGACGTTCTGGCCCAGGCAATTACCGGCGAACTACTCGCCGCGATGAACTACACCTCGCTGTCGGAGATCTGTGACGATCCCGAAGAAGTAGCCGATGCACTGGAGCATGCGCAGATTGAACGGGGCCATGCTGCCGGGTTCGCTGCCGAAGGCCGCAAGATTGGAGTCGACGTCTCCGATAACGTCGACGCGAAGCATTGGAAGCGGCTCCGCGAGGCGTTCCTTGTCTGCATCACCGAGCGAGACTTTATTGGCTGCCTGATCGTCCAGGAGATCATGCTCGAATCCTTCGCCGTCGCGAGTTACGCACGCGTCGGGAGGGTGGCGCCGGGAAGTCTTGGCGAGACTTTTGCCCGCATCGCGGCGGAGGAAGAAGAGCATGTCGATCACGCCCTCGCGATTCTTAGAGCGGAGCGAGGCTTGGATGCGCGCCGCTTCGATGACAAGGTCCACCGGCTGCATCTCGATGTCATGACCACTCTGGCGAAGATGCTTGCCAAGGTATGCAAGGATGGACATTGCGAAGTGTGCCATGGCACCTGCGTGAAGCCATCACTGTTTGAAGTCAGCTTGAGTGCAGCCGAGCTTCGCGGAGCGTCGCTGCAGCAGTATTTGAAGACGCTCGACGTGCTGGGGATACCCGGGGAGGTCACACTCGGATGGGTGGCTCAGTTGCCAGTGTAGTGGCGCCAGAACCGATTCGCGAAGCGCCTGTTGAACAGGTCGATTTCGCTCTGATCGGGCATCAGGAAAGCTGGAGAGCGGCTGCCGACGTACTAGCTGTCCTGCGCGGAGCGGAGCGCGCGCGACTGCCGGACGACGAGATCAAGGACATCCTTCCGTGGATTCCGCCCCGGGCGGTCTGCCATGTCGAGGTCGGTTCGACTGTTGACGCGAAAGCTCGCGGCATCTATATCGATTCCTTCATTCCTCCCGATCGATTAGGAGCCGCCTACGTGCACGAGAACATTGCCCGCGTCCGCGCGGCGGCGGCCTGCGCGATCAGGGCGGGAGCGAAGATCGTGAGTCTTGGCGGATTCAGTTCTATTCTGATTGAGGGCAACTTCGATCAGCTCCCGGGAAGACAGAATACGGTTTTCACGACGGGCAATACGTTGACCGTTGGTTTCATCGTGCAGGGCATGAAGAAGATTTGCGCGCTAGAGGGCCGGAACCTACGTAAATCGACGCTGCTCATCGTTGGAGCAACCGGCGATGTGGGTTCGGGCTGCGCCCGTTGCTTGGCGCCTCTAGTAAGGTGCGTTCTGCTGAGCGCACGCAACGTAGAACGCCTACGCCAGTTCGCATCGGAGTTGCGAGCCGACGGAGTTCAGGTGGAAATCGGAGCCGATCTTGTTGAGAATCATCTTCAAGAATTCTCCGCAGAGGCCGACCTGGTGATCTGCGCGGCGAGCCTGGCTTCGCCTTCGCTGCTGTTGGGCCGAATCGCGACCGACGCAATCGTCTGCGACGCGGGCTATCCGAAGAACCTGTCTCCAAGCGCGGACATGCCTGGCGTCAAAGTTTTCTTCGGAGGGCTGGGACAGATCACGGGCGGATTGATGTTCACGCCGGATTTTCACGGGATTCTGAATCGGCACCCGTTCCCCAATGTGGTCCACGGATGTCTGCTCGAAGGCATGGCTCTTGCTCTGGAAGGCCGCTTTGAATCCTTCTCTCAAGGAAGAGGATTTATTACTCCGGAGCGAGTGGTGGAGATGGAGACGATTGCCGCTCGGCACGGAATCTATCTGGCACCGCTCTACAATGCCGATGGACCGGTGGAGGACGGACGTTATTGCCAGACGGGATAGTAGGCTGTCAGGAGATCATGAAACTAAACAGCTCAGATATATTGGTCGCGCAGAAAAAATTCTCGGAAGCATTCAGGCACCTACGGCCACGGTGGGCTTCGCTTCGATTATCCGGACAATGTCCGCCACCCGCCGGTATGACTCCAGCCTGTCTGCATGGTTGTAGGTATCGGTCACGATGATAACCTCATCGGCCCCCGTCTCAGACGCCAGTTTTTGAATGCCGGCCTGCACTGTTGCATTCGATCCCACAATCGCCGCACCCAATTTGCTCTCCACCGCCGCGCGTTCCCAGTCCTGCCATAGTGGATCCATGGAGTCCACTGGGGGTAACAACTCCACGGGCTGGTTTCGAATTAATCGCAAAAAGCGCTGCTGCGGTGTTGTGAACAAACGTCGAGCCACGGTGTCGCTATCCGCCGCGATTACCTGCACTCCCACCATCAGATACGGCTTTTGCAATGCCTCGCTGGGGCGGAATTTCTCGCGGTAAAGTTGCGCCGCTGCATACAAGTACTCGGGAGCAAAGTGGGCCGCGAATGCAAACGGCAGCCCTAACATTCCCGCCAGTTGCGCGCTGAAGCCGCTCGATCCCAGCAAGGTAATCGGCACATTGCTCCCCTGTCCGGGAATCGCTTTCACCGTTTGTCCGGGCTTTTCGGGACCCAGGTAGCCGCGGAGCTCATCCAGCAGAGCCGGAAAATCTTCTCCGCTATGGTGTGAATCCCGCCGCAGGGCCCGCATGGTTTGAAAGTCACCACCTGGAGCACGACCGAGACCCAGATCGATTCGTCCCGGATAGAGCGCCTCCAGCGTGCCAAACTGTTCCGCCACTACTAAAGGGGCATGATTGGGCAGCATCACTCCGCCGCTGCCCACACGAATCGTTTTTGTCGCTGCCGCCACGTGCCCAATCAGAACCGGCGTGGCGGAGCAAGCTAATCCAGAAATAGAGTGATGTTCCGCCAGCCAGTAGCGCTTGTATCCCCACTGCTCCACGTGTTGCGCCAAGTCAACCGACCTTGCGATGGCGCTGCCGGCGGACTCGCCGGTTCGCATACCTACAAGATCCAGGACCGAAACTGCTAATGCTTTGCCCATGCTGGATTGGATGATGACGGCGGAAAAAGCGATGCGAGTCAGGCTCCGAGGAGGGAGTCAGGTCGAACGCTGAATTAAGGGCCGGCCTCGACTTGTGCCGCCCGCCGGCGCTATCGAGAGTCCTTCCGCAGCTCTCCAGAACGGAGTTGTCGCGTTGTTGTTCTTATGGTTTGCGTCTGCATCCATGTTGCCCGCAATCCTTGGCACCGGCCAAGCCTGCGGATATTGAGTAGACAGGCCGGCAATACTGCACAGTAGAAAAAGAGTCAGGCGAGCAGCGAGAACTCCCCAGTGGTGCTTCTCGATCCGGCATCGGCGAATCGCAGGGTGGCCCCCACGTTGGGACGGTTGGCAAATACTTTCTTGGACTTAGCGTTATCACAATGCAAATCCAAGCCCTGAATCCTTGGCATGCTACTTCATCAATTCATTGGCGTAACGAATCGGGATCGCCAGGTTCGAGCCGCCAAAATCGCTCAGCATAGCGAAGTTCACACCAATCACCTTGCCATCGCGATTGAAGAGCGGTCCGCCGGAGCCGCCGGAGGTTGTGGCCGCGTCGTAAACAATTTTGTCCTTCAACACATCTCCGATATGTCCCTGGGTAGTGGTCGGGCGAATGAGGCGCTGTGCTGCCAACCGCGAAACAACCTGGGTCACCTCGTGCGCGTTTTCCGCTACTCCTTTTGCGACGTCGGTGCCGGCACGGGCGAGGATGCCGTCGATGCCCGCAGGATACCCGATCAGGACGACCGCATCGCCGGTCACGCTGGCGCCACTGCGATCATCGAGTTGGAGAAGCGTGATGTGAGGCGGGGCCGGACTCTGCAGCTTGAGAGTTGCCAGATCGGCATCGGGCGAAATCCGCTCGATCTTGGCCGCGATGCCTTCAGAAGCCCCGGGGAAATACGCAGTGTACGACGTGGCGAATGCGACCGCGCCCCGGTCAAGAAGTTGCTTCATTTCCTCATCACTCCACCAAGGCTCCGCAACATGATGATTGGTGAGGAGACGCCCCTTGCCCGCGACGAGAAATCCCGTGCCAAAGACGTCAATCTCCAGAGGCGGTCCGGTTCCCTCGGTATCGAGAGATGCCATCCCCTTGTCATCCACCTGCGGCTTTCCGGCGGCGTCGGCGGAGAATCGAATTAGCTGACCGGAGTCGTGGTCACGAAACTGCACCACTACGTGCAACAGGCAGATACTGGGCCCGTACGTGTGAACAATTGTTTCCGCGACCCGGCCCTCAGTCTCAAGGCGGTTCAGGCGATTTTCAGTCTCTTGAAGTTGCCTTTTGAGGGAATCGTTGTCGCCGTCCGCCGCTATCTTCTGTCGGATTTCTTTGGTTTGCGCCCTCAAAGAGTCGCGAGTTCCTGCAGCATCGCTTGCGGGCAGGGAGGCACGTGCCTGTTCAGCCCGGCGCAAGAGTTCTCCCTGCTGGAGGATTCCGCCGTTCAGCCGCGCTATTTCCGCTTTGAGTTGGAGAGCATCCTTCCGGCTGCGCCGGTTCGAAAGCACCGTTGTGAGCGCCGCCAGGACCACGGCGGCGCTAAGAACGAGAATCGCAGGCATCAGCCAGAAGCGCCGTCTGGCACTCGTGCCCCCACTCAAGGCTTCCACCGCAGTCTCTGCGAGGCGTTCTTTTTGCAATGCATCGTTCAGCTTTGCGGCGAGCTCCAGTTCTGGCTGTCTCTCGCGAAACTGCGTCCTGATCCTGGCGGCGAATTCTATCGGTTCAAACGGGAAGGAGATAACATCGTCCGCGCCCAAGTCCAGGGCGCGGGCGCGTTCCAGCGCGCCACCGTGAACGATCATCACGATCTTCGGGTTTCGCGGATCTGATCCCGTCTTAATTTGGCTGATAACACCGCAGCAGCTTAGATCGGATGGCGTTGCTTCTGTGATCAGGACTTCCGGGGAAAGAGCGAGGACCTCATCAACCGTCAGGCTCCGCGCTGTTGTGATTTCATAGCCTCGACCCGATAAGGCCTGGTTTACCTCGCGAAAGGATTCTGTGCCAAGATCAAAGAGAAGAATGCGCATTGTCGTCAACTTATCACCGACTGGGTTCGGCTTGCCTCAAACTACTGCGCCGTTTCCTACATCTCTAATTATCCGCGGCGCTCGGGATTGCCGCGACGCGGATATTGTAGTGCTTCCTAGGGAAATTCCGAGTCCCACCACTACCTGCTGTCCATAGCACCGTACGTGCCAAAGACACGATTCAACGAGCCCCCGCAGATGGTTGAAGACACAACAGCTTTGCTTTGCAAAACTCAAGGCCCCTATGAGGGTGTCACGATTTCGACACTTGGCCCGACATTTGTCGAGTGTCTCCAACCATAGTTTACTTGGCTTTCTGAGCTTGATTTCGGGAAGGCTCTTGCGCAGGATGATACATCTCGGTCCTTTCGGGCTCGGCAACCCTCGGAGTGGGCGCCCCCTGGCACGACAAGCCTGCTGGTCGACGACAGCATCACTTCGAGTCCAAGCGCCTCCTGTACAGTCCTTGCCGACAACTATTCTTCCGCGATTAATGCCACGACACTAACGGACGACAACACAACGCCTGCCTCCGGCACCGTGCGGGCGAGCTTTCACGGCGAATGCTAACGGCATTTGTAGAGAACGCTTGCTCAATCTTTACAAATCTTTATCGTTCTATCCGCGTTGCGAGTAATCCAACCCATAGGAGCGGACCTTATGGAGGACATCCTTACGATCGATGATGACGATGTCGAGATGTGCGTACGCTCGCGGAATAACTTCAATCGCAAGGATTCCAAGTCGAAACCATCCACCACGCCGAAGACGGTCTTAAATGAGCATTGTCGGGGAAACACTCTCGTTTTCTACTCAAAATCATGCTCCCGAAGATCAATAGAGATGAAGGTTGATACGTTTGCAGAAGTCTGGGTCGCTTCAGAATGCAGCAAGCCGTGCCGTGTATCCATGGGTGCGGGAATATAGCGTCGATTGCGACTTGAGGCTGAAAGAGGTGCGTATGCTCGAAAGCACAGTTAACTTGCTGGACGGTCTTTTCTTTATCGCCGTAATTTTACTGACGGCTTTTTGTATCTTCGGCTCGATTGTTGCTGCCATGCATGCAACCAATCGGGGAGCCGCTTCTTCGGAAGGCAGTCAGGGAAACTTTGTCGATGATATGCAACCGGTCGAAAGACCTCTCGCAGATCAGGTTCTATCTGTTGACGACGTTCCTAATCCCGTTGGCCCGAAGAAAGCCCAATCTGATCCTGTGATGCCTCGGCACATTTATCGGCCAAACGAAAAGAAAGCCGTCCGAGGATGAGCAAATCGGTGCTGACCAGTGGAATTGCCTAAACGGAAGGGCGGATGACACAAGAAGGCTTATCGCAACGGAAAGGGCTCGCGCACGTCAGTTCCCGGAATAATACCCATCTCTGGGCATTCAGCTTGTTACCGGGTCGGAGGGAATAGACTCGATACCCGCCGCTTCTTCCATTCGCCGCAAAACAGCGGAGAAGTCCTTCTCCTCGCCGACGGCCAATTCTTCGGAATTTACATAGAACGCAGCTTCCGTCGCGGGCATAGAGACATCTGCTTTGGCCGCCGCCGTCAGAATCAACTCGAAATCTTTGTTCATCAAGCGCAGTGGGAACTGCGGACGGTAGTTGTTGACTGTTGCGCTCGCCAGCTTTCCCAAATGGGCCGGCGCGACCACTGCCGTCTCCGATAAGACCTGGAGCAACCGTTCACGATTGAGGCCAATTCTCTCCCCAAGAACCACCGCCTCGGCAATTGCCTGCATGCCAACACCCAACAGCGTGTTGACGACCAACTTCATCGCTGTGCCAGAGCCTGGACCACCCAGAAGAAAATATCGCTTTGCAATCGCTTGGAATATTGGCTCTGCGGCGCGGAACAATTCCGGGTTTCCGCCTACAAGCAGTGTCAGGATGCCTTTCTCGGCGGCAGGAGTGCTGCCCGAGATGGCGACATCCAACACTTCAATGCCCCGCCGGGTTCCCAGGCTGTGCAATTCCCGTGAGCTCTCCGGAGAAATAGTGCTCATCTCCAGCACGATGGTTCCTCGCCGCGCCCCAGCAAGAATTCCCTCCTCCCCTGTATACACACTCCGAACTGCCTCATCATTGGTCAAGCAGGAGAGAACCACATCGGCAGCACGCGCCAGTTCAAAAACATTCTTCGCACGGGCGCCGCCCTGGGCAGCGATGGCTTCCGCCTTTGAAGGATCTCGATCGTATACTTCAAGTTGGTATCCGTGACCAAGCAGACGTTGTGCGATGCGGCCTCCCATGTTGCCTAGGCCAATGAATCCGAGTTTCACTTGATTTGCAGTAAGAAGTTTCATTAGGTCTCCGTTGTAACCGCTTACTGAACAGAAGCAAGTCCGTTGCCATCCGGTCAGGTCGTGTTTCTTCAATGAGGTGCTTATTTGTGGCACTCCCCGTGCCTCACGGTCAACACTGGAAGTGCGTCACGGGTCAACATCCACGTCAGTAATTCGACGCTTCCGTCTAAATATGGACACTCGAAAGAAGGATTCACTTGAATTTCTATTCAGTCTTTTCGTGTCCAACTGCCTACTATGCTTCAGAACTTCGTGTGGAAGCGGTCGTAAGCCGCGATCTACCGACTCCTCCGAGTTCGCGCTTTAGGACCTTGTTTGTCAGTTAATTTCGAAGGCATGTCTCGTTCCACAGCGCACCTTTTCTGTCACTCTTTGCTCTCTTCCTAGATCCTCGAAAATGTCTCAGGTTGCGGTTTCTGGTCATCGAAGTGCAAGAAGGCGGAGGGCGAATGAAACGCGAGGCGACGGAGATTGGCGACAGAGTTGCGGCAATGAAGGAGGTACGGCCCTTGAATGCCGTCAGCGAATCCCCGGTGCGCAGATTCCTCCTAAGGTTTCTGATGGGATCGGCGGGTGTGCTTATCGTTTGGGTTGTCGTACTCCTTGGTCGCCCTTTGCTTCTCTCCGCACAGACGCTCCACTATGCGAAAGCTCCGAATGTGAGGAATGGAGAGAAGGTTTACAAGGGCGGCTGCATTGCGTGTCACGGGAGCGAGGGGAAGGGTGCTCCCGCGGCGAGTACGGTTTTCGCGCGACCGGATACGTTTCCAGACTTTACGGAC
>Ga0185299_10000918_pt1 | contig 67589 bp, 53 predicted proteins | sample PaiPotPPA55metaG_FD_128002 | JGI IMG/M metagenome (GOLD analysis project Ga0185299, IMG submission 128002) | Iron sulfur acid spring bacterial and archeal communities from Banff, Canada, to study Microbial Dark Matter (Phase II) - Paint Pots PPA... ... | reverse complement strand
TCACGCTGTCGCGCACTCAAAATCAACGCCGCCTTCGGTCGTCCCATGGCCATAAGCACCCCCATTCTGCACGGAAGATGCCTATATTCCCAGCAATACTATTGCCACTTATTTATGGGACAGCACACTAGGTGGTCGTGACGGTGGCCGAAGTGGGCACGACACCGCCGGGGGCGATTGGTAGAACGATCCAGAGGATCACGTACGCGAGGAGCCCCGTGCCTCCGCAGATCAGGAGCACCAGCCAGAGCACGCGAATGATGGTTGGGTCCATGTCGAAATAATCGGCGAGGCCGGCGCAAACGCCAGCGATTTTCTTGTCGGTGCTGGAGCGCATGAGTCTCTTACTGGCACCGGTGGCAGGCGAGAGACCCGGCGCGCCGGATTCGGGTTGTTTCGCGCCGCAGTTGTAACAAAATTTGGAACCGACGGCGATGTCTTTGCTGCAGCTTAGACAAGTCATGGGCGTACCCTCCGAAAAGACGTGTTTCTGCATCCCTACAAGAGAATACGCGCAAAGGCATGAAAAAGTTGCGTCAATTGTGACGCTGAGGCCAGCGGCTTAGTGCTGGAGCAGATGTTTGACGGCAGCGGTGATATGGCTGGTTTGCGGGAGAATCACATCTTCCAGTTTGGGCTGGTAGGCGCAGAAGGTGTCCATGGCTGCGACGCGCTTGACCGGAGCGTCGAGTTCGTCGAAGAGCTCGTCGGCGATGCGCGCGGCGATTTCGGCGCCGTAGCCCCAGCTCAGCATATCTTCGTAGGCAACAATGACGCGGTGGGTTTTGCGGACCGTTTTGGCGATGGCTTCCCAGTCGTAGGGCGAGAGCGAGCGCAGGTCTACGATTTCGACAGAAATGCCTTCTCGGAGCAATTGCGCAGCGGCCACCTCAGCGCGATGCACCAGGGCGCCGTAGGTGATGATGCTAGCCTCGGTGCCTTCCGTGACCATGCGAGCCTTGCCGAAGGGCACGGTGTAATCGGGACCGGGATATTCGGAGCGATTGTAGGGCTGGCGATAAAGGTGCTTGTGTTCGAGAAACATCACCGGATCGTCGCAGCGAATGGCGGTGCGGAGGAGACCCGCGACATCGAGAGCCGTTGAAGGCATTACCACGCGAAGGCCGGGGCAATGCGTGAAAATCGATTCACCGCTTTGGCTGTGATAGATGGCTCCACCGGTGAGATAGCCGCCGATGGCGACGCGAAGGACGACAGGAGACTTGAAGGCCCCGTTGGAGCGCCAGCGCATGACGCATAGCTCGTCACGGATTTGCATCATGGCGGGCCAGATATAGTCGAAGAATTGAATTTCCGCCACGGGTTTGAGCCCGCGCTGGGCCATGCCGATGCCGCGGCCAACGATGGCGGCTTCCGCGAGAGGCGTGTTGAAGACTCGATCGTGGCCGTACTTGCGCTGCAAGCCGGAAGTGGCCTTGAAGACGCCGCCCTTTCCTTTCACTTGTTTCAAGGTTTCTTCGCGGCTGGCGTCGGCGACGTCTTCTCCGAAAACGGTGATGCGGTCGTCGCGGGCCATTTCGTCGGAAAGAGTGGCGGCGACCATTTCGACCATGGTTTTCGGAGCGCCATGCAATTGCGGTTGGGCTTCAAATGCGGAAGACGTGGGATCCACATCAGGTGAATAAATGTTTACGCGAATTGAATCGATTTGTGGTTCTTCGGCGGCCAGCGCTTGGTCGGCTGCGTTGCGGACTTCCTGATCGACTTCGGCTTCGAGGGCTTCGATTTCTTTTTGGTCGAGGATGCCTTCGCGGACCAGGAAGAGGGAGAATTTTGAAATTGGATCGCGATGGGCTTCGTGTTCGCGCTCTTCGGGGGTCTTGTAGAGTTTTTCGTCGTCGGAAAGAGAATGGGAATAGGGGCGCGTTACTTGCGCGTGAACGAGAGCGGGGCCGCGACGCTCGCGGCAATATTGAACGGCGGTTTTACAGATCGCATAACTTTCAAGCGGATCTGTGCCATCGCATTCCGCGACGTGCAGGCCCGGGAAACCGCGTGTAAGTTTCGAGATGCTGCCGCCGGCAGTCTGGACTTCGACGGGAACGGAAATGGCGTAACCGTTGTCTTCAATGAGGTATATCAGCGGGAGCTTTTTGGCGCACGCGGCGTTCAGGGATTCCCAGAATTCGCCTTCGCTGGTGGCGCCGTCACCCGCCGAGACGAATACTATTTCCTCGGGATCGTGGCGCACGTTCTCGCCGAGCGGTGCTTTTTGGGCCTGTGCCAACGCTTTCGGATGATTCTGGTAATAGAGCGTGGCTTCGGCAGCTCCGACCGCCTGCACAAATTGCGTGCCGGTGCAGGACGACTTGTTGACGATGTTCAACCTGGGGAGGCCCCAGTGCGAGGGCATCTGTCGGCCGCCAGAGCTGGGATCGTCCTTGGCGCCGACGGCTTGCAGGAGCATTTCGAGCGGCTTGACCCCCAGCATCAGGCAGAGTGCGCGGTCGCGATAGTAGGAATAGAGCCAGTCTGTGCCGGGACGAAGGAGAAGCCCCATAGCCACGGTCACGGCCTCGTGGCCCGCTCCGGAGATTTGAAAGTAAATTTTGTTTTGGCGTTTTAGCTGGATTTCGCGGTCATCCAAGCGGCGGGAAAGATACATGGTGCGGTAAATGCGGATGAGAGTGCCGTTATCGAGGCCGTGCAACTTGGGAGCGTCAAGCTTGGTGAGTTTGACGCGCGTTTGTAACGCCATTCGTTCTGCCCTCGTTGTGAAGCGGAGTTTTGCCTCTGCGGGAATTAATTATACCCGAAGTCTGGCTGGGGTCGGATAATTTGGCAAAGCTATCCCAGAGAATCAAACTGTTTCACGAGTTCGTCGAACTGGGCCTCGCCCTGACGTACAACACGCGGGGAAGCTTCTTTGAACGGCTCCTCGGATGGAATCCGATCGAGCCAGCGCTGCTCGGTGAGCTTTTCGTGGCCGGAAAAATAGAGCCGGACGAGCAAATTGACCTTGCCATTCGCTGGCGGGGCTTCTTCGGAGGCTTCCGCTTCCTTGGATTTGTGTTTTGCCTTGGCCTTTGCCTTTGGTTTTTCGGCTTTTGGGGCCTCCGCGACCTTGTGGGCTTGCTCTGGCTCGGCGTTCGCCTCGCCCTCGGCGCGTTCGAGCTTATATTGCAGTTTCTTGTCGAGGCGGAAGGCTTGCTTCCAGCCTTCAAGTTTATGGCGGGCCAGCTGAGCTTTCTCTTCGTCGGTTCCGAAATCAAAGAGGAGATAAGTGTGGGCCATAAAATTAGTTTGCGATGCGGGCGCTGGCAAGTCAAGTTGGCAGGGCCGCCGTCGTTCACGGGGAGTTAGCGGAGAGGACCGTTGCCTTCTTGCGGTTGACCCCGTTCATAATACTTAGCTACTCGGGCGGAATCTACGCACCAGTGCGCTTCCGCTTTCACTATCGAGGGATTGCAGACGCAGGAGGGAGGCAAAAGAACTGCCGCGCTCTTGCACGTCTCAGGCAGCCACCAACAAGCTCTCGAAAGACGACCATGGTCTCAACCTTCCGCGACTACAATTGACTTCAGGTCCTCCGCGAATTAGGCTGGCGCGCGGTGAATCCATCGGCTGCTGCGAAGATTGGCACGCGCAACGCCAAAAGGAATGTTTGATGCGAAGAATCTTAATGGCTGCGATAGCGTGTTTGCTCGGCTCCCTTCTGGCTTTTGCCGCGCCACCGAAGGTGGTCTACGTCCGTTGCGGGAAGTTGATCTACGACGCGGATAAGCCGCCGATAGCCCCGGCGGTCGTGGTGATCACCGACGGAAAGGTAACCGCCGTCGGCAAGGACATCGCAGTGCCAGTTGGGTCGGAGCAAATCGACCTATCGAATTTCACCGTGCTGCCGGGATTTGTGGACGCGCACATCCACATCTGGTCCGGCGCATTCGGGCAGCCAGTTTCGGAGCCGCTAGCCGCAGTGCGCGGGAGTAAGGCGATGAGCTACGCGCTTTCCTCAGGCGTCGTGGGTGCGCGCGTTATGGCCACGCAAGGGTTCATCGATGTCGCGCTCAAGGATGCGATTGAGGATGGCACGATTCCGGGGCCGCACCTGGTTCCGGCCGGCCACGCGATCTCCATTCCAGGCGGCCACGGCGATTTCAATGCTCAGCCGCCGTACCTGCCGATGGACGATTTCTATACGCCTTTGCACGGATTCATCAACTCGGCGGCGGATGCGGAGAAAGCCGTGCACTTGCAGCTCAAATATGGAGCGCGGGTAATTAAAGTAATGGCCTCCGGGGGAGTGCTTTCGCCGCTGGATTCGCCGACCTCCGAACAGCTTTCGCCGGAAGAATTGAAAGTAATTGTCCAGCAGGCGCACATGGCTCACGTCAAAGTAGGGTCGCATGCCGAAAATATTCGCAGTATTCGGGCGTCGCTCGAGGCGGGCGTGGACTCAATCGAGCACGGATCGGAGATGGATCAGGCGTCGGCGGATTACATGAAGGGGCACGGCATCGTGTTCGTTCCGACCGTCTTCGTAGTGGAAGAAAGTGTCGCGAACGGGGTCAAAATGCATTTCCCGGAGTACGTCATCACGAAGGTGAATGCTCTGGCAAAGACGCATTTTCCGAGTTTTCAGCTCGCTCTGCGTTCGGGCGTGACGATTGCGGCTGGGTCGGACCATTCGTACGGGCCGGGAACAGGAACGGTGCGGGACGAGATGATAACGGAAGTGAAATACGGGATGACACCGCAGCAGGCGCTTGTTTCAGGGACGAAAACAAGCGCGACTTTGCTGGGCCTTGAACAGCTCGGAACGATTGAAACCGGCAAGGAAGGTGACCTCGTGGCGGTCGAAGGAGATCCGCTGAGCGATATTCATGCGATCGAAAAGGTGCGCGCGATGGTTTTTCAAGGGAAGAGCGTGGCGCCTGCAAACCGGCAATAGAGGTCTCGGAGGCTAGTGCACTAGTGTGGACACGACATATTGCTCAGGTGAACATACAGCAGTAAACTCTTGATGAAGAAATGTCGAAGGCGATGGAGTTCGCCTAAACTGGGCCGGCAGAGTATGCGGGCTCTGATGACTCCTGGCAGCCACGCGGCTCCAGGAGTTTTTTGTTGAGCGCCGCGCTTGCCGCCGGATTGGAGCTAATTTGCCGATTTTATTGATCGCGATTTTCGGAGCAATCGGTACGCTCGCCCGTTACGGACTCCAGGGCTTCGTACAAACGCGGGCGGGAAGTACGTTTCCGCACGGAACATTGATCGTCAATCTTACCGGCTGTTTTTTCCTTGGATTGATCGGACAATTTACGCTGAACCGCATGATTATTTCGCCGGACTGGCGCATGGCCATCGCGATCGGTTTTTTCGGCGGCTATACGACATTTTCCAGTTTCGGCTGGGAGACGGCAAAAATGCTGGAAGACGGCGAGTGGCTACTCGCGATAACGTACGTGGCCGCCAGCGTGATTGCAGGTTTGTTTTTGTCCGTGGCAGGGATTCGGCTGGCGAACCGGTTTTAGGAGCGGCGATGACACACGAAAAATTCGAAGATGAGCGCACGTTGATGCGCATTCACGTCGGCGAATCCGATAAATGGCACAGCAAACCGCTGCATGAAGCGATCGTCGAACTCCTGCGCAGAGAAGGCTTTTCGGGAGCGACCGTGCTGCGCGGCGTGGGCGGCTATGGTGGGTCGAGCGTCTACCATACGGACAAACTGCTTCGCATGTCGCAAGATCTTCCCATCATTGTCGAGGTGATTGAATCGACCGAGCGCATCGAGACAATTCTCCCCCGGCTAGATGAAATGGTGGAAGGCGGCTTGATTACGCTCGAGAAAGTTCGTGTCATTCTGTATCGAGCGGCGAAAAAACAAGCCTACTAGAGCGAATAACTCTTGTTGCGGGAACTCCCTGCCTCTTTCCTTTCCAGATGAAACACTTTCCTCTCTGAATTGAGAACACTCGACTGTAAACTCTCCATTCATGGCCGAAGACTCAAAAAGCAAATCCTGGCTCAATCGAACTGTTTTGGGCGTTGGCCTCACCAGCCTTTTCAGCGATTGGAGCCATGAAACCGCAACGGCGATTCTGCCCGCATTTCTTGCCGCGATAGGCGCGGGACCTGGGTGGCTCGGGGCCATTGAAGGAATCGCCGACGGCCTTTCTAGTTTCTCGAAGCTTGCCGCGGGCCATTACACAGACCGTTTGAAGCATCGCAAGCCGCTGGCCGTATTTGGTTACGCCGTCACGGCGATCTCGACCGCTTCCTTCGCGTTCGCCACGCATGCGTATCATGTGCTCATCGGCCGCACGGTGGCCTGGCTCGGACGCGGCGTTCGCTCCCCGGCAAGAAAGGCGCTGCTTGCCGCGGATGTTCCACCGAACGCGTACGGGCGCGCTTTCGGCCTCGAACGCTTTATGGATACCCTCGGAGCGATCGCCGGGCCACTCACCGCGCTCTGGCTGCTGGAAAAAACCGGACACAACTACCACAAGATTTTTCTCTGGACTCTTCTTCCCGGTCTGATGGCTGCCGCCTCCTTCTGGCTGCTGGTGCGGGAACGGCCCGTGGCTTCGAAACCCAGGCGCTCGTTCTTCGCTGGCATTCGCAGTTTGCCAGTTCCCTTCAGGCGGTTTCTTCTTGGAGTCGGCGTGTTTGGGGCCGGCGATTTTTCCCACACGCTGCTCATTCTCTATGCTTCGCGAATGCTCGCGCCTGAATACGGGCTCGCGCGGGCGGCCAGCATCGCCGTTGTGCTTTATACAGTACACAACGTGTTTTCCGCCGGCTCTGCGTATGCAAGCGGCTGGCTGAGCGACCACGTTCCACAACGCAAAGTTGTTCTCGCCAGCGGCTATGCTTTGGCCGGAATGACCGCGATCCTGCTTTGCACCGGTACGCATTCGCTGTGGCTGCTCGGAGTGATTTTCGTTGTGGCGGGTCTCTATGTCGGGACCGAGGAGGCTCTTGAGGACTCCGTCGCGGCCGAGCTTGTGCCAAAAGAACAGCACGGTATGGCGTTCGGCACGCTGGCGGCAGTCAACGCCATCGGTGATTTTCTTTCGAGCATGCTAGTAGGCTTTCTTTGGAGCGCCGTTTCTGTGCAAGCTGCTTTCGCCACTTCTACTGTTCTGTTTTTCATGGGAGCGATTCTCATACTCCGACTTCGCCCCTAAAGAATTCGCGCGCAGGGAATGAAAAGTGGGTGTTACTTATTCGTGCGGAGGCATTGGCTCAGGCCATTGCGTTACGCCGACCCTGCCGCCCTGGTCCAGTTGAATCGCAGGTGCGTAGAGTCCCAGCAATTCGCGCCGCCACCATAGTCCGTGCTCTCTTTTTTCCGATAGGGACGTAAACCAGTATTGCCAGAGGACTGCGCGGACTTGGCGGGGAGGTCCCTGCGGAAAAGGATTAGAGGCGAACAGCGCGAGCACATCGGGATCGTTCGAAAGCAGACGCCTTTCCGTGCGTAACACCATGGGGTTGTCTCGCCACTCGCCGAGCGATGCGAACCACAAATTCCAGTCCAATCGCGGCTGATAGGGCGCATAGATGCGGGGCGGCTTGTCTAGTTCCTGCGGTTTATGGCGGAACGGATACGCGATCCAAGTTTGTCCATCATCGGAGCCTTGGAACTCGATTTCGTAGCGTCCTCGCGTCATCACGGCGAAGAGGCCGTAACGGTTGGCAATTCGAAAGGGATCCAGTAGAGCCACCGGCGATGTTGGCAATGGAGCGCCCGGCATGATCATCCAAACCATTTGCGCTGTGGTCGCGTAGAAAATCCATGCAAGAAAAACAGCCATTAAGGCAACACGAAGCGGGGCGAGCCAGAAGCGAATATTCTGCCACCCATCGCGCGAAGTATCTTTCCTTGTCCGAGCCTCGTCTGCTGGCGGACTCAATGGCTGAGCCATAACCGAGAGTGGGTCAGCGGCTCCAGTCGACACAATAGAAGCTGGGTTTGATCGAGCGAGGAGCGGCTGTTTCCATTTCGCCGGGGATAATCGAATGAGGAAGCGGTCGTCGAGGAGAAGGAAGGCAAGGATGAGGACCAGATAATTTAGGAAGGTGTAGTTAGCCGTAAGGATGATGCCGATTTGCCACGGCGTTACGACAAAGAAAAGCGCGATTCGAAACGGCCGCGGCAGAAACGCGGACCAAATCAAAACCAGCTCTAGCGCCAGGGTGAAGAATGTTGTTGCGGTGTGAAACCAGTGCGGAAAATGTTGCACGTACCAGCCGATCCAAGTTGGCAGAGGCCCATTCTGATAATAGTCATCTAGCGCCGTGAAGTTCCGCCATTCGGGATCGCCGCCCGCGATCTTCGCGACACCGGATCCGAAGTAGATGCGGAACCATTCGTAAAGCAACAAATACGGAGCCGCGCGCACCGGCGGCCGGTTTTCTCCGAGACGTGGACGAAAGCCACCTGGCGCGAGAAAAAGCGAGAGGAACCCGGCTTCGAGCAGCATTCCGTCGGACTGATATCCTGAGAAATCTCGCGCCGCGCTGACAAACGAAAGAAAGCACGCGAAGCAGACGGCGAGCATCCCGCGCGGCCATATATTGAGGACGAGGAGCGCGGCAGCCGCCATGCCGATCCAACAAAGCCCCGTTAGCGTGTGCGAGCCGCTGGAAAACCACAAAACGCTTGGCACATACCAATAGCGAGCGTGGCCGACTTGCTCCGCTACACTCTTCAGATATTCGCTGGCAGGAAGGATTCCTTCGGGACCGATCAGTCCGCGGATTTGAAATACGAGCGAGAAAAAAGCAGAAAAATAAATCGCGCCGAGGGCGCGCAGAAAAATCCAGCGTGACAGGAAACGACCTGTAGGACCGTTTCGCGAATCAAACAGCCAGTGGATGACGGACGAAGGAGTCCAGTCCATAGCGCGAGACATTATACCGGGGTGGCGGCGCACATGAATTAGGTCAGCGTTTGATGCCAGGACTTTTTTGGGAGTTCGAGGGCTGCTCGATATGCAAAGCGCAGGTGCCATCCTGGCAGAGTTCGCGGTTCCAGCGATAGCGATTGCGCGCCACCCAGGCGTAGAAATGTTGTGCGGCGAAATGAATCCCCGGCACCAGGAGCAACCAGGCGAACAGTTTCCATCCGGGCAGCGCCAGGCCAATTTGCGCCCAGGCATCTGCGCCGGAGTAAACCCGTCCGCGGGGATCGACGGCTTGCATCAGGCGCATCGCTTCGTCGAGATTTACTTGAGGAAAGCGCTCGGCCACGTTGGCGTCGTGCAGGTCCAGCAGCTCGATCCGAGCGCGCGAGTCCATACGTCGCACGCGGGCCACGCTCGTGCGGCATAAGTTGCATGCCCCATCGTAAAGCACGGTAAGCTCGGCCACTATTCTCCTCGCGGATAGAGTCGCCAACCCGCCGCGGCGCATCGCGATATGACGCTACTGCGGCAGCCGCAGACTTCATTCTAACAAGCAAAGAGCGTGGACGATGGCTTGGTTATTGCTGAATGAAGCCGTCATCCTTGAAAGCTCCCACCATAACTTAGAACATGACCCACTTCTCTGTTGCAGCGGGTATAACCGCATGTTAGGCTGGCGAACAAAAGGCGAATCGCAGGAGGATTACTCGATGTCTCATTCTCTCGCCGTGCGGGCTGCGGCTTTTGGCCCGCTTGAGCCACCGGCTGGCTCGTCGCTGACGCGCGTGCGTGAAGTACTGGATACATTCACATCGCGAGATGTTAATGGCGATGTGCTCACGGCGGTGCGCTACTTCCCTGCGCGCGAAGCCCAGTGGGCTGAGTTTCCAGCATGGGTTCACACCGATCTCGTAGCCGCTTATGGTGGTAAGGGCATTCGCCAACTCTATACGCATCAGGCCAGTGCCGCGGAAGCCGTGCACGCGGGCAAGAATGTTGTGGTAGTCACGCCAACCGCTTCCGGAAAAACTCTTTGTTACAACCTGCCAGTATTGAATTCGATTCTCGAAAATCCGGATACTCGCGCGCTGTATCTCTTCCCCACCAAGGCTTTGGCGCAGGATCAATTGGCGGAACTGTACGACCTCAACCAGCGGCTCGACAACCGCTTCGGCGTTTTTACTTATGACGGCGACACGCCGGGCGATGCTCGCAGAGCGATCCGTGAAAAAGGCCATGTGGTGCTTACGAACCCAGACATGCTGCACACGGGGATTTTGCCGCACCATACGCGCTGGACGCGTCTTTTCGAAAATCTTCGCTACATTGTGATCGACGAGCTTCACACCTACCGGGGAGTTTTTGGCAGTCATCTTTGTAACGTGCTGCGGCGATTGCGACGCATTGCGAAGTTTTACGGCAGTGACCCGCAGTTCATCTGTTGTTCGGCGACCATTGCGAATCCCGGTGACCTTGCAACGCGCTTACTCGAAAAAGAAGTACAAGTGCTCGACGCCAACGGCGCACCTGCCGGCGAAAAGACTTTTGTCTTTTACAACCCGCCCGTGGTGAATCGCGCGCTCGGCATCCGCCGCAGTTACGTTAATGAAACGTCGCGTGTCGCCCAAGAGTTTTTGAAGCGCGATCTGCAAACCATGGTCTTCGCCAATTCGCGGCTGCAGACGGAGATTCTACTGACCTATCTCCAACAGGCGAATCCGCAACCACCTGACAAGCAAGAAACGATTCGCGGTTACCGGGGCGGTTATTTGCCGAACGAGCGCCGCGAAATCGAACGAGGCTTGCGCGACGGCCGAATCCGCGGCGTGGTGTCAACAAGCGCGCTGGAATTGGGGATCGACGTGGGGTCGCTCGACACGGTAGTGATGGCTGGTTACCCCGGCTCGATCGCTGGAACTTGGCAGCGGGCTGGGCGCGCCGGACGGCGTAGTGGAAGCTCCTGCGCCGTAATGGTGGCTTCTTCGTCGCCGCTGGATCAATTTATCGTTCGCCATCCAGACTATTTTTTCGGCAATACGCCAGAGCATGCTTTCATTCAACCGGACAATCTCGAAATCCTGATCAATCATCTGAAATGCGCTGCGTTCGAATTGCCGATCGTGCCCGGTGAACGATTTGGCGACGTCGACGTTCCAGACCTTTGCGCGCGCCTTGCCGACGCCGGCTTCTTGCACCTTGCCGGAGATCATTATCATTGGACACATGAAGCGTATCCTGCGGACACGATTAGCCTGCGCTCGATCACCAGCGACAATTTCATCATCATCGATGTCACTGGCGCGCCAAATGTCATTGGCGAAGTGGATTTTACGAGTGCGCTGATTTTCCTTCACGTAAAGGCCATCTACATTCACGGCGGACAGCAATATCATGTCGAGCATCTTGATTTCAAAGAACGCAAAGCCTACGTCAAACAAGTGGACGTCGACTACTACACCGACGCGATTCGGTACGCACAGGTCCGCGTATTGGAAGCAACCGAAACGTCCGCCGCGTCCGCTACTTCCGCGAATTCACACTCGCATGGCGATGTTCTCGTCCGCTCGCAAGTGGTCGGGTTCAAGAAAATAAAATTCTTCACCAACGAAAATATCGGCGACGGCAAGCTCGAGCTTCCTGAAAACGAGATGCACACAACGTCTTACTGGATCACTCTGGAGAGGCTGCTGCTCGAATCGCTTCCGTACAGCGTAAGCGAGCGGCAGAGCGGGATGTTCGGGGTGCTGCATGCCCTCACCTCTGTCGCTACACTCCTCCTCATGTGCGACAGCCGCGATATAGGAACAACTATCGGCGAACGTTCGCCCGCTCCTGATTCCGGCACCGAGGCTGATGACTTCACGCCCTCGCGCCTGAGAGATGCTTCTGCCTCGAAGCTGAAAGAATTTTTCGAACCTAATCTTTATCTGTTCGACGCCTATCCCGGCGGTATTGGATTTTCCGAACCACTCTTCCGCGCCCACGATCTGCTTATTAGCAAAACGCGCGAGTTAATCGCATCTTGCGCGTGCGATGAAGGCTGCCCCTCCTGCGTTGGTCCCGCGGGCGACCTCGCCCCGCACGCCAAGGAAGCCGCTCTCGCCATTCTCGACAGGCTGTGTGGCTAGATGTCCGCCTCAACCGACAAATTTTCTCGACTCGCTGCGCTCAAACCCTCGCGTCCTGCGCCGTCTCGTCCAGCGGCTCTACGGGAGCCTGATCAAGAAGATGCCATTGCTCGTCTCATTGGCGCCGGTGTGGCCAGAAACCATTTTGGTGAGCACCTCGTCCTTCGCAACTGGTTCTCCACCCCTGAATCCTTTGAGCCATCCGCTGTCGCCCTCGAACTTCTGTCTCGCACGCGTGATGGGTCCCTTCCGAGAGGTACTCGCGATGCTCTGGAAGATCCATCCAAATGGCTCTTCCTTGACACTGAGACTACCGGTCTGGCTGGCGGAACCGGAACCTATGCATTTCTTATAGGACTGGCCTGGTGGGACGCCGGCGCGCTTCAAGTTGAACAACTCTTCATGCGCGACTTTGCAGAAGAGTATTCGCTTCTTCACGAACTCGCTGCGCGCGTGGCGGAGCGTCCGGTTCTCGTCACCTTCAACGGGAAGACTTTCGACTGGCCGCTCCTTGATAGCCGCTTCATCATGACGCGCACTATCCGCACCCCGCACCTGGCCGTGCACATCGATCTGTTACATCCCGCGCGCGCGCTTTGGAAACTTCGTCTCGGTTCTGTGCGCCTTGTCGAGCTGGAACGCCACGTTCTCGATGCCCCTCACCTCGGCTGGCATCGTGAAGACGACGTGGCCTCCTCGCTTATCCCGCAATATTACTTTGACTATCTTCGCGGCGGCTCTTCGGATCCTCTTGTACGCGTCTTGCGCCACAACCAGATGGATCTGCGCGGCCTTGCCGCACTCTTTGGCAAGATCAACACACTTCTCGCCTCCGAAGAAGCAGATCGCGATGGAGTAGAAAGTCTCGATCTGTTCGGGCTGTCGCATTTTTTGCAGCGGCGCGGCGATTCCCATCGCGCTCACGTCGCTTGCTCACAGGCGCTCGACCTCGGCCTTCCCGCCGAGTTCCGCCCGCGCGCCCGCCGCGAGCTTGCCCTGCTTGCCAAACGTCGCGGCGATCACGCTGCCGCAGTGGCGCTCTGGTTCGAGCTCGTTGCCGACCCACAAGATGGCGCTCTGGCTTGCGAACAACTCGCCATTCATTACGAGCGCCGCGCAAAAGATCCTGCGCGCGCAACGGAATTTGCCCGCCTCGCCTTGGCCAAGCTTCAGCGCAGGCGGGGTGACATACGCGATCCTTACGCCGCTGCCCGCAAAACGCGCTTCGCTGAAAAATTCTTAGTTCGAATCAACCGCCTGGAAGGTAAGACCAAAAGTAAAATCTTGAATCATGAATCAACTGGCCTATCTCTCCTGGACTCCTCAGCCAAGTAAACTTCAACGCGCGACGGCCGCCTTGGACACGTCCGGCGCGGCGGGCCAGCCAATCATTCCATTGATGCCATCAAACACCATCCGACTCGTGCCTTCCACCGAAATACACTCCGCGCCGACACACCGCCAAAACACTCCGCCATCCGGCACATCCAGAGAAAAGAAATTTTGCAAGCGAGGCGCATTCCCATGCGCACCATACTTTTTCTCGAGAGCCTCCGAGTATTGCCCAAAAAATCGCCCGGCATGTTCTTCGTTGTCCAAATGCAAGCGCGCAACCAGGATCAGCCGTTTGGTTTGTTTTTGCTCATAGAGCACGTAGCGATCGCCCCCCCACGCAGCAGCAAGTGGCGTGGCTCTCTCCTCGCCCAGAAACTGTTTCAATATCTCCTTCCAGCCAAATTCCCCCATCACGTTCTCGTCAATCTTCGTCCAGTCCGCGCCGAGCAACTTTTCGAAAGAAGGAATCGTGACTTGGGCGGGTGTTTTTCCCGATTTGTAAAGGGCCGGATGCATGATCTGCTGTGTGGAAACCGGAGGCTTCGTAAAAACCGAAGACAAACCGCTCCACCCCGCCGGCTTTAAGATCGCTGTGGAAAACGTCAAGCCTCCAAAATAAGGGAAGATCATCGCGTCCTTCAGAAACTGCGGCGCTTCTTGCAGCTTGGGCGATTTGGACATATCGCCCGCAAAGACGGCGGGATCGATCGCTGGCAAATCTTCGACCGAATGTCCTGTTCCCTTCAAGAGGTAGTCAACCATGGCGGCCATGGCGCTGCCCTCGAGCACCGCTTCGCGCGCCAGCTCCGCGTCGTCGTTCGGCCGCGCCGCTTTCTCCCACACCTCGATCTGAAAATGCTGGTCTTGAAGCGCGTGAGTCAGCTCATGGGCCATGACCATGCGCTGGTCATCGAGGGGAATCCAGTCGGCAATGTAAAATTCCCGCGTTTTGGGATCGTAGAGCCCCGCAATTTGTTCGGTCAGCAAATCAATCATAAAATTATCTAAATCAAATCCCTTGGGAAGCAGGCCGAAGGCCTCGGCGCTTCGTGCCTCCGCATAGCGCTTCGCCGGTTTTTTCTCTTCATCCATCTCCCGGACGACATAAGCGCGTATCTCATCCCGCGATCGCAGGGTCTTCTTCAGAGGTGTAAGCAGCTTAAGTCCCGTGATCTCGCTCACTTGCTGGAGCACTTCATCCGCGGTCGCGGCAAACTCGGCGTTATTCACTTTCGGCTGAGCCACCGGAGGTGGCGCTGTCGCGGCTTGCTGTGCGCGGGAGCTGCTCGTACAAACCAGGCACGCAGCGGTCATCAGGAGTGCGCAGAGGCGGCTAACAATTTTTTCTATCGATACAGGCATAGTCTTTGCAGAATAACAGATATCGCTGGGGGGCTGCCGCAGCCGATGAAAGATGGCAATGCCTGATAGGAAACGCTCTTCAACCTCAATCGGTGGCCCGTACATAGTCAGCGGCGCGGCTGCCGGAGAGTTGGCAAGAGTCGTCCATTCGGCGCAAGCAACTAAAAGGAATGAAGATAGCTGCGAAATGGCGCTCCGAAATCATGCCGCGCAATTTTCTTGCTGGCTTGGATGAAAAACATTTCCGAAGAAATTCACAGGCATGCGTTCTGATTCCTTAACAGAGTGGTAATTCTGTTATACTCAGCGTTGTTACTCCTAGCTCTTTCCCGAGGAAAACATGCTCCCCGGACTTCGTCTGCGGCAGGCCCGTGAACGACTTGGCTTAACGTATCGCGATGTGGAACGCGCGAGCTTCGAATTGGCAGCTCGCCGGGGCCGTCCTGAATTGATTCTTCATATAAGCCGCCTGGCGGACATCGAAAACCGTGGCGTCACTCCCGGCCTGCATAAGCTTTATACGCTCGCGGTTGTCTACCACTTGAATCCGCTCGAGATCTTCCGCTGGTACGATGTTCCCATTGAGGAGTGCTTCTCTGACGGTGGCGCCTTTCAAGCGCCGCACACGCATCTTGCGGCGCCCCCCGTATCTCTCAAGACTCCTCTGCGATTCGACCCGGCTTTCGATCCAAAGCGAACCGAACTGCTCTCCCGCATGGTCGAGCAGTGGGGCAGTCTCGAGGGTGTGCTTACCAATGGAAATGCCCACCAGCGTTATGGATACATCGGTTCGTCGGACCGGCGCATGGTGCCTCTCCTGCGTCCCGGCAGCGTTGTTCTCGTGGACATCAACGTTCGACGCATTGAGGACGACAACTGGGCCAACGAATACGACCGGCCCATGTATTTTGTCGAGCTGCGCGATGGCTACCGCTGTGGATGGTTTCATCAGGACGGCATGCGACTGCTCATGCAGCCGCATCCTTTATCTCGCTGCGTTCCCGAGGTTTGGCGCCTTCCGGGAGAAGCCGAGGTGGTCGGCCGTGTGGTTGGCGTGGTTACCCGCTTGAACGAGCCGTGGAACATTCTTCCTGAAGAATCTCCAGCAACGCGCGGAGATTCGAGCAGAAAAGCTCCTTGAGATAGCCCGGAGCGTTCTCCGGCATCAAGACCCGGTAGGCTTCCATACGGCGCCAATGAGCGAGCGCCGCACACAACCCGCCTGGCATTCGTTCCAAACATTCTTTTAGATCCGCTTCTTGCCGTGCCAGTGGAGTTTCCAAAACTCGCTCGAAAATCTGCTCATGGCAGAGGTTTAAGGCCTGTTGTATCGCTTCGTCTGGATATAAAGCCGCGAGCCCCGCATGCTCGTATCTTCCACTCGAGAGATCGCGCAACGAGGCCAAGTAGGTGAGCCTGCTGAATTCTCCGGGAATTCCCGCCAGTGTAGTAAGCGTGAAATCTTGAATGATGCGTCGATTTTGCTGGAGTTGCGAAATCATTTTCTTCCATCGCTCCGTTCCGAAGACGGAACGTTTTAAAACATTATCCTCAACTCTTCCGATTCTCCTTCATGGTTGCAGTCAGGAGGCGTTTAACCATGAACAAAAACATCTCAGTTCGGCTGGCGTTGCTCGTCTTAGCGGTTTCGATCGTACTCCCTGTTAATAGCTCGGTCAAACACTTATCCAGTAATCGCACTGCTGCAGTCTCCGTTGCACTTCTGAGTGGCTCTCCTCTTCCGGCTCCGCCACCGCCACCAGGTTTCGACATCGCCGCAGCCACTGTCAGCGGTTCACCTCTACCCGCCCCCCCTCCTCCGCCCGGACGGCTGGCATAAGACTCGCGACTTGTTTACGGCTTCGCGACTCGCCGGTAACCAACACGGCGAGTTGCGAAGCTGCCTTTCTAACAAAATCCTTATGTTAGCTTCGCTATCTATATTCCCTCACAAAAACGCTGCAACACAATCTCATCATTTTGCAAATCGCCACCAATCGCACGTCGGGATGCCTAGCCATCTTTGGAATCATTGAGGCCAATCTTCGGCGGCCCGATAGATCGTTCCATATCAACTACCCATCGTTCTAACGGAACTTGATTATTTACCGGGCAGTCAAGACATGCTAGTATCCAACGGTCATGAGCAGCCTTCCTCTCCACGTGCTGGTGCTGTGGGCCTGCAGTGCCGTGGCACAACTGCTAGTGCTGGTTCTTCTCTTCTCGAAGGTCAATTTCCGCAAGGTGCCTTTTTTCACCGTGTATGTAGCTCTCAATCTTTGCCAGGTGGCCTTCCTCGTGGTCGTGTATTCCATTTGGGGGAGTAGCAATTCTGGAACAGGCATGATCCTGGCTTGGTACTCGGAATGCGTCACTCTGCTCGTGCAAGCCTTGGCCACCACCGAAATTCTAAGAGTCACCCTTAGACCTTACCAAGGCATTTGGGGCCTCGTATGGCGAGCTTTGGCCTTCACTTCCACCCTCGTCGTACTTATTGTGGCGCTGGCAACCCGCGGCGATTGGATTACGGCGAAATGGTTCGAACTCAATCGCGGCTATCATCTCACCTTCGCCGCGGCTGTCATCGCCTGCCTTCTCCTGGTCCGCTACTATTCCATTCAGGTCCCCGCCGCGTACAAGATGATCCTCGGTGGCTTTTGTCTGTATTCCTGCACGGAGATTCTGATCAATACTGTCCTGCAGGGCTTTCTCAAAAAATCGTTTGATGCCTATCAGCCAATCTGGCAATCCTCGACCATGCTCTCCTTTATAGTGGTCCTATTTATTTGGGTGGCCGCCCTCTGGAAGCCCTTGCCCGTCGAGGCTCGGCAGGCCCCCCCATCCTCAGATTCCATTTATCAGCGGCTATCGCCAGAGATCAATGAGCGCTTGAGCGAGCTTAATGAAAAGCTTCTGCGGCTTTGGAAAATGGAGGCACGTCCGCAGTGACCTTCTCTCTTTTACTTCTGTTTCTCTTGGGGATTCTCCTCCTGCTTCTTCTTGCAGGGCTCTTGCGCGATCCACGCAAACTCTCTCGGCCCGATGACGATCTCGGCTGCGCGGAAAACTTGGACTGCGGTCATGTGACTTACTTCCCGCAAGTAAAGCAGGCTCTGGCCCCGGAGGACTTCGCCTTTCTTGCCTCCCGAGGGTCGCGTGAGCTGACTCAGATGGTCAGCAGAGAGCGCCGGAAGATTGCATTGGCCTATCTGGCCTGCTTGCGCTGCGATTTCCTGAAATTATGGCGGCTGGCGCGCGTCATTGCCTCAATGTCCCCGAAAGTCGGCGTGGCGCAAGAAATAGAACGGCTCCGGTTGGGTCTGGCGTTTTCCTGGCGTTATGAAGCGATCCGCATCAAATTCCTCTTTGGATTCGCCCCTCTTCCCGAACTTGGCTCATTGAGCGAGGTTGTCAGCACGCTGTCAATCCGCCTGGAAACTGCCATGAACGACCTCGGGGAACGCGCTGCGCTGGCGGCAAAGCTCGCCTCATCGCTGGATGGGCGCGGGCTGGACACTCCCTAACACTGCATCCACCGCAGCAAGCAGTTCCGCCGCTTTAAACGGCTTCTGGAGAATGTAGTTCCCGTTGCGTGAAACTTCCTCCGGAGGACGGCCGAGTGGCGCGACTCCGCGCATCCACACGCACCGCTTCGCCAGGCGCGGCCTGCGAGCCATGATCCAATCGTGAAGTATGTTGCGTCCCCCGGTACCGGAAAGGTCCAAATCCGCCAACACCAAGTCGAATTCTTGTTTCTCGAGCACGGCCATAGCATCCGCAGCGGTCTTGGCCGTTTCGACCTCGTGCTCACGCTCACGCAGAATAGCCCGGACCGTTTCCAGCACAGAATCATCCTGATCTATCAATAAGATGCGGCCTTCTCTGATATGTTCCATTGTCTGGCTGGAATCGTTGATTTTCGCTAGCCTGGCCGGCTGATAGGGCACCTCAATCGTGAAGGAAGCACCTCGCGGAGGGACATTGTGCACCCGAATCGATCCGCCATGTTCCGAGACGATGCCATAGCAGATGCTGAGACCCAGTCCGGTGCCCTTGCCCACGGGTTTCGTCGTGTAAAAGGGGTCGAACACCCGGGACGCGTCTTTTACGCCCGGGCCGCTGTCCGTAAATTCGATGAACAGCTTGTCTCCGTTCGCACCCGTCCTCACCCAGAGATCCCCTTCGTTGGAATGCTCCAGCATAGCGTCCACAGCGTTGTTGACCATGTTCAGAAAAACCTGCTGCAGTTGATGAGGGTCCGCCGAGGTGTAAGGCAGATCAGGAGCAAGCTCCAGGTGCACGCGAATATGATTCATCCGCAAATCGTAGTCGCGTAGCGCCAGCGTCTCTTCCAAGATCAAATTCAACTGGACAAGGACACGCTCCGGTTTGTGCTGCCGGGCGAAGCTAAGCAAGTTCTGTACGATGCGGTGCGTCCGCTGCGCCTGTTTGTAGAGCTTTTCGGAGTATTCGATGCCTTGCGCCCCCATCTGTCCGCTCGATGTCAGCAACTGACTGTAGCCAAGGATTGCAGTGAGTGGATTGTTAAGCTCATGCGCCACGCCGGAAATTAATTGCCCTACAGCCGCCATCTTCTCGCTGTGCAAAAGCTGCTCTTGCGTACGGCGCAAGTTGTCGTACGCCTGCCGCGCCTCCTCGTAAAGCGTCGTGCGTTCGATGGCGCTCGACAGCTGGCTCCCGACCGCAATCAACAAGTTGATGTCCGCCGGCGAAAATTCCTTTGGCGTGCGGCTCCCCACCGTCAGCCCGCCGATAACGCGGTCCTTCGACCAGAGCACCACGATATAGGCAGACAGCAGCTCTTCTTTTCTCTGCGCTTCGCGGAATATTGCAGGCAGTGGCAGTCCCTGGACCGAAAGAAATGTCGCGTGCACCGCCTTGATGTGTTGCAGCAGCTCGGGCTTGAGAGCGACCGGAGGAAAATTCCTGGCATACTCCGAGCGGTGTCCCACCGCTGCCACGCGCCGGATCTTTGTCCCCGCCTCGTCAAACAGATACAGCGCGCATGCGTCCAGATTGAACAGCTCCGCCATCTGCCGCAGCGTGCGATGCAGTGAATCTCCCAAATCCATCGACTCCATCAGCGATTGACCGATGGAGTTCAGTACCAGAAGTTCCCTGTTCCTCCGCCGGATTTCCTGCTCCGCTCTTTTCCTTTCGGTGATATCCAGCAGAAAGCCCTGATAGGCCGTGACATTCCCCGCGGCGTCTTTCACTGAGATGGATGACTCCAGGACCGTCCGAATTTCGCCGTCCTTGCGCTTCATTTCGAATTCGAAGTCCGCCACTGTGCCGTGTTCCTGAAGCAGTTTTTTCAGCCGCTCGCGGTCCGCGGGATTTGCATACATCGCGCCGGGAATATCGGCCCCCAGCATTTCCTCGCGGGTCTCAAAGCCCGTCATGCGCATCATCGCATCGTTGAAGTCCAGGAATCGTCCCTGCGGCGTCGAAATAAAAACGCCTTCCTGCACGCTGGAGACAAGCGTGCGATATTTTTCTTCCGCCCGCTTTCTTTCCGTGATGTCCTTCAAGACATGCACTGTCCCAAGTATATTTCCCGCCGGATCGGTGAACGTGGAATTCGACGCAAGAAAATAACCTTGCAGCCACGGGTCCGTATTATCTGCTTCGCCTGCCACACCCTCGCAATAGGGACACATCACGTAAGACAAATTCTTTCGCGCCAGCAGGTCAGTCACTCCGCGCCCGACCAGCGCTTGCGAATCCCTCCCCAGCAGATGTCCCAACCGTAGGTTGCACCGCAGAATTCGCCCTTGCCGGTCGTGCACGAGAATGGGATCACCGATCGAATCGAACGTGTACGCCCATTGCTGCTGCACGGTCGCCACTTGTTCGAACAGCCGCACATTTTGCAGCGTCAATCCCAGCAAGTTGCTGATGTTCAACAGGTACGCAATTTCGTCCGCCTGAAACTGCTCGTCCCGCGTAGAACCGATGGCGATGATCCCAACCGGCCCGTCTTTTCCCGGCAGGGCCATCGTGATGCTATTTCCGATGCCGCCCTCCGCCATTCTTTGCCGCACTCCCGGGTCCGGTTCATCTTCCAAACGAAAGAACTCGCAGTCCTTGTGTAACACGCGCTGAGTCCACGCCGCCTTCGCCGGTAATCTGCGGTACTTTTCCAGATACTCCTGCTGAAATCCAACCGAAGCATGCACCACAACTTCGGCCTTGTCTCCCTCGCCTTCCAGCAGCCGCACCAGCCCGTGCGTCGCTCCCAGGCTTTCCACCAAATGAGCGAGCACGCGGTCCAGCACCTCCTGTACGGACAGCGTTTGCGTGCTGGCTGTCGTCAACAGTGTGAGCCGCCGCAGCTTCTCGTTGAGTTCTACCGTCCGCGTTCGCGCGCCCTCCAGCACCACAACTACCATGGCAATGCCCAACGCCACGCCGAGCAAATGGTCAAATGCCACTCGCAACAGAAAATACGGATGCTGTGGCCAGAGCGGACGATCCAATCCATGTATGCCGCTCAATAAAAACACACCCTCGAGCAAACGCACTCCGTGCCCGCGCCGCAACAGCGGCGACCTCCACAACACCATCCCCGCCCAAAGACATACCGCGCTCGCGAGAAACGCTGTTCCCCAAGGCACGTTTGCATAGCCCAGCGTTACGCTGCGCTGAAAGTAATAAACTCCGAATAGCACCACTCCCGCGAGCGGTAATATAGGCCAGCTTCGCTTCCCGGCTCCGGTCGTAAATTGCACCACAGCAGCCGAGAACAGCAGCATCGCCCCCACTCTTCCTAGCACCACCGTCATCCACAATTCCGGTAAATTGCGGCTCAGCATCGCCACTTCGCACAGCGACGCAAGCGTAAGGACCAGCCACCCCGCAACCCACAACCGGAAATATTTATTGATATGATCGCGCTGAAAAATGAAGAAAAGCACCAGCAGGATGATGAACGCCGTCGCTTCGAAGAAAGCGATCCCGAGCAGGCCCTGGTTCACCAACACGATGCGCTGCCTCCCGCTCTGAATTGTCGTCGCCGCGAGATAAAGACCCTGCCTTTCTCGCTAGGGACGGCACGAAGCCCTCACCGAAGGTTCCTTTGACGCTAACATGCTATTTTCTTAATGGGCAAGGCCGCCCCATTCCTGTTGTGCCGTCCCGTATAATGGCAACGGGGGCAAACACTCGTGGAGCTAGAACAGATACTGGTCGTCGACGATGAAGAAGCGATCCGAGAAGTCGTTTCCACCATGCTCGAATCGAAGGGTTATCGCTGCACGGCCGTGAGCAATGGCCGTGCTGCTCAGGACCAAGTTAAAAAGTCCACGCCGGATCTTGTCCTGAGCGACATGATCATGCCCGAAATGGACGGCATCAAGTTGCTCGATTGGTTGCGTGAATACGACCCCGAGATCCCCGTCATTATGGTCACCGCCATCCACGACATCTCCACGGCCCTCGAAGCCATCCGCCGGGGGGCCTACGACTACATCCTCAAGCCCTTTGAAAAAGACCAGCTCTTCCTCGGCGTTGGCCGCGCTCTTCAGCACCGTCGCCTCGTCGCGGAAAACCGCAGCTACCAGATCCAGCTCGAACATCAGGTCGAAGAGCGCACTGCGGAACTCACCCGTACTCTGGATCAGCTTGAGCGATCCTATGACGACACTCTGGAAGCCCTAGGCAGCGCGCTCGACTTGAAGGATGCCGAAACCGAGGGGCATTGCCAGCGCGTCACGGCCTTCACCATCTCCATCGCTAAAGCTATGCCTGTTCCCAATCACTACCTGGCCATCCTCGCCCGCGCGGCTTTCCTCCACGATATCGGCAAAATGGCCATTCCGGATGGCATTCTCCGCAAGCCTGGGCCGCTCACCGACGATGAAAAACAAATTATGCGCAAGCATTGCCAAATCGGCTACGACATGCTCATCCGCATCCCGTTTCTCCGCGAGGCTGCCGAGATCGTCCTCGCTCACCAGGAGTTCTACGACGGCACGGGCTACCCACGCGGCCTCAAAGGCGATCAAATCCCCCTCGGCGCCCGCATCTTTACCATCGCCGATTCTCTCGACGCCATGATCAGCGATCGCCCTTACCGCAAAGCTCTCCCCATGCCCCACGCCCGCGAAGAAATTCGCCGCTGCTCCGGCACACAATTCGACCCCAAAGTCGTCGAAGTCTTCTCCACCATCCCCGAAGAACACTGGCTCGATCTCCGCGAACACCTTGGCTCACCCTTCCGCCTCGCCCACCTCAAAAATCTCTAGAACCCGGTCTCCCTTTAGAATTCAAGTGAGCCCAAAAGAAGACGGGCACCCTTTCGGGCGCCCGTCATAGAGGGGAATGGGTTTTACCCATCCCCCTCAGGAAAGAATCGGTTACTGCTTTGGTGTCTACCAGAACAGCTTGATGCCGAACCTGATACTTCGTCCCGGTATACCCACGGCCCCTGGGATACCGCCATCCGTGAGCGACGGGTTGGCAAATCCGGTACCTTGCTGCGTCAATCCGGCGTCATCGATTAATGGATCGATCGAAGAGAAGTTCGGGTGATTGAATGCATTCAGAAGCGACATATGCCACTGAACCTTGAAGTTCTCTTTGACCTTGAACGTCTTGAAGAAGGTCAAATTTGCGATGTTGGTCTTAGCGTCGTACAAGGTATTTCGGCCAACGTTGCCAAAGGGAGTTCCAAAGACCTGATCAGCAGTGAATGTGTTTGCGATGAAGTGAACATCCTTGTTTGTTACCACCTTAGCAGGGTGCGCGGGGTCAGGAATAGGAGGTCCGTTAGGGTTGGCCGGATCAGTCATCGTCCCCGTGAACCCATTGTTGGCAGAGTTCAGGCTGAGCAGGGTCTTCGGTGTAATCGCTGCGTTGCCGCACAGGTTTCCGAACTTGTCAATCGCACACTCATCGCCGGCAAAGATACCGACAGTGTTTACGGGGGCAGAACTGCTCCCGAGGAAGGGCCGGAGAGCGCCGTCCGCGCCTACGAACGCGCCGTTGAAGCCAGGGTCAAACCACGATAGGCTGCCGTCCACTTGGGTCGAGCCGCAAGGACCTCCATTAAATCCGTTGCTAGCACAGTTGAGAGCTCCCTGCGAAGCCGTATAAGGCTGGCCGGAGGCTAGGAAATAAGCCACGGATGCGGACCACCCTCCCAAAATGTGTCCCAGGACTCCCTGCTCTGATCGCCAGAAAGGAAGCTCTTCCGTTGCCGTCACGTAGAAAGTGTTCGGGATGTTGATACCAGAGTTCCCATGTTCCGCGCCCGTAAAATTGACCTGGCTCTGGGCAAATGCATTGGTGTTGCCTGCGACGCCAGTGGCGAAGATTTCGCTGCTGTTATCGGTGGTCTTGCTGAACGTGTAGCCAGTCTTCAGAGTCAACTGGTGCCACATCTGGTTGCCGCGAAGTTCCGTTTGCACCGCGTTGTAATCGGAATAGCCTGTGTTCGTTCGCGTACGCACGATTCCCTCGTTGCAGTTTACGCGTCCCACCGATTGTGGCACCGCTGCACTTGAGGCCGGGCAAGGTTTTTCTCCGGCAGGTACCAAGCCCGGGAAAGAGGCAGCGAGTCCGGCGATGTACGGGTTACCGTTGATCGATTGGAATAGGTCCAGCGCATGGTTTCCGATGTAGCGGACCTCAAAAACTGCGCCCGAAAACACTTCGCGCTGCACGCCCAGAGACCACTCGTGAGTCTTTTGCGGTCCAAAGTTAGGTGAGATATTCGTCTCGTTGAACGTGCGTGGGTCAGAGACCCCCGTCAAGAGGGACCCTTGCAGCTGCGTACGAATCGCGGGGCCAAAAGGCCGGGCCGGTATTGGATTTCCCGTAGCTCTTGCGCCCTGCAGGGTGTTCAGGAACACAACAGGGGATGCCGAGGAGATGTTGACGTAGATGTTGTAGAACGGCGGGTCATAAGACAGCCGGTACCCGCCGCGAATCACGGTTTTGCCATTCCCGGTGAGCAGGCGCCCCCCACCGGAGGGTGTCCATGCAAATCCCACGCTCGGCCCCCAACTATTCTTCGGTGCCGGTATCGAAGGGAAAGTGGTTACCGCTAGTGGTAGAGCTGGATTCCAAAGGGGATTCGGTCCCGTCTGTTGCGCGACCGTCTCGCTATGGAACAAGTTTGCTGGCTGCCCGTAATAAGACCAGGTGATTCCCAAGTTCAAGGTCAAATTGTTCTTAACCTTGAAGTCGTCTCCAAAATACGCGAACGTATCGGTTTCTTTGAAACCTATCGACGGGCTTCCAGAAGCAATGCGAATACGGTTCGGAATATCCTGGCCATAATCGCTCCAGTTGCCGAAACGGAACTGACCGTTAAAGTTCGGCAAGAAAATGTTCGGCGAACGCTGCTGGGTCACGTTTACACCCGCTTTTAGAGCATGCCGGCCACGGAAATAACTCCAGTTGTCCTGCAACTGATACGTATTAACAATGCGGCCTTGAGGGGCATTCGTGGCAGGCCCGAATCCGAGCTGTCCTGACTGGCTGAAAAGGATGTTCGTCAAAGCGTTGCCCACGTCTGCTTGATTCGGAATGGTATTGCCTATGCTATTGCCGCCGAATTCGACATTCAACCGGCCGTAGCTTGCACGAAATTCGTTCGTCATCCGCGAGCTAAGCGTGCGTGCCCAGCTAAACCCATAGTCTTGCCCGAGGGCCGGGACGTTCGCCGGGTATCCCGCAGCCGCAGTGCCGAAAGCGTCGGTATTGTAAAATGTCGACTTGTTATAGATGTAGCGTCCGTAAAAATGGTTCTTCGCGGTCTGGATATCCAATTTCATGGGAAAATTGTAAGCTTTAGAGCCTGTGGAGAGTGTGCGCTGAATTCCGCCGAATTCCACGCCGGGACAATCCACGACTCCAGCGTCATTCTTGATGTCAACGAGGTGCGCACCTTGCGGAGTCGGACTTCCACCAGCAACCCCGTAGGGCCCAAAGGATTGCAAGACTTGCAAAGATTTGGTGTTGCCGTAGCAGCCAATCATTGTGGCAATTCCAGCCGGTGTCGGTGTTAGGTTCCCGGACGAATACACTGCCTGTTGCGAGACAATTTCATTATCAAAGCCACCAAAGAAGAAGACATGGTCTACCCACAAGGGGCCACCGATCGTGCCACCTGTGAACTCATCATTGAAGCGAGCCGGCTTCGTCAAACTGTTGAACGCCTTGTCCGTATTTGATAACGCATTGAGAGCCGAGTTGCTTTCGGTCCCGAAAACGGAACCATGCACGGTGTTTGAACCGGACTTCGTGATGATATTTACGACCGAACCGGAATTGCGTCCATATTCGGCCGAAAAGTTGCTCGTAGTGATTTGATATTCGGAAACGAATTCAGGGTCAGAGACAAAGATTCCCGGCCCCGCTACGGAGTTGTCGTTGTTGTTTTGACCGTCAAGCTGCTGGTCGTTGTTCCGCCCGCGAATTCCGTTTACCGCAAAACCCGTGCCATTGGTATTCGAAAATCCCAAGTCCCGGTTGTTCACCACGCCGGGAACAGTCAAGGCTAGATTGTCCAACCCCTGGTTCTCCAAAACCCCCGCAAAATTGGCAATGTTCTCCGCTGAGAAAGAGTTTGTCACCTGCGCTTCCGTGCTCTCCAACAAGGGAGCCGTCGATGAAACCTCCACCGTCGCGGACACCTCGCCGATCTCCAATTTCACCGCTCCCAGACCGCGATCCGCGCCGACCGAAATTTCGATATCATCAAACGCCGTCTTGCGGAAGCCTTGCTTGGAGATTTCGACCCGGTAGGTTCCGGGAGGAAGCAAGCTGATACGAAAGAGACCCGCACTGTCGCTCTCAGTCGTTGACACTTGGTTCGTATCTTTACTCACTACTCGAATAGAGGCACCAAGGACTGATGCTCCTTGAGGATCCGTCACGGACCCCGAAATAGATCCCTTACTTACCTGCGCGCTAGCCGATATAGCACCCAAACCCACCAGCGAGAAACCCAGTACCGCCAACGACAGAACAATAGCCAAATCAGCAAGCGCCGACAGAACACGCTTCATATCCATCTCCCCCTATAAAGCTCATGTTTTCGAGAATGTGAAGACTCCGGGCCACCACCGACCCATATGCTCTTAGGCAATGCACTCTCCAATCCATTCTCAAGATAAATCTCCCATGAGATATAGCTAACTCCTTTATTTACATACAAGCACTGCTACTCTTTATATGTTCTTTATAACTAAATATTTCATTTTACGTAGCGACGCCACGATTCTCTCCGCTAAAGTAAATCCTCTACGCATTCGCTCGATGGTCCCCGGAGATCCGACCCTCCGCAATGCCCTATTTATTTGATTATTTAGCGATACACATCCGGCAAAAATCACTAGGTGTCACGCCCTTTGCAGGGGTACCCGGTGCGCGCTCTGGAAATTCTCAGGATAATTCGCGACTGAGACACATATTTTTATTGGGTCCCAGCGGCTCTCACTCAGAAACCGCATGCGTTTTGAAACGTGAAGTTAGAAGAGCTAAAGCAGTTCCCGTAGCCCCTTCGAGAAGTTGTTTTCGGCCGAAATCAGGCTCACAACCACATATCCCTCAGACCGAAAGTCATAGAAGTGCCCAGGATGCACATACACACCCTTCGTCTCGACTAATTCGAGCGCAAGCTCCTCATCCAAGCGTGTCGAAGGCACCCGGATCACGGCATTCCACCCGCCCTCCACTTCCAACCGGCTGCAGGATTTCTGCCCCGCCAATTGTTTGTCCAGCTCAAAAAGGTTCTCGCGCACCCGAGCAAGCAATTGCTTCTGAAACTCCCCGCGCAGTCCCAACAGTGCCGGCATTGCCAACTGTATGGGAGCATTCATCGAGAGATACGTATCCGAGATCATCTCAAACCGCGCAAGAGCCTGCGCTTTGAACGGCTCCTGCCCGCTCACGATCAGCCAAGCCGCCTTCATCTGCGGCAAACCGCAAACCTTCGAAAGGCCGCTCATGGTAAACGTCAGCGCTCCGGAATTCGTAACAAACGTTGCCGGCCGATCTTCCTTAAGCGCGAAATCCAGAAACACCTCGTCGGCAATAATGGCAACCTCCCGCGCCGCGCAAATCTCGTTCAACTTCCGCATCTCCTCTGGTTTGCAAAAATGTCCGGTCGGATTATTCGGGTGCACGACGATCACTCCCCGCGTCCTCTCGGTAATCGCCTGCTCCAGCCCATGAAAATCGATCTGCCATCCGTAGTCATAGACCAGCGGGTAACGCACCAGCCGCACATCCTGAATATCCGCAAGAAATTCGAACAGCGGATAGCTCGGCTCTGGAATCAAGACCTCATCCTCTGGATTGCACAGCGTTCGAAAAACGTAGGAATACGCTTCGCTAGTGCTAGTCGTAAGTAAAATGTCGTCAATCGAAACACCCGCGCCGCGCTCCGCATAATATTTCGCCACCGCTCCACGCGCCACGGCCAACCCTCGCGGATTCGGCTCATATTTCATCGCCGCCGGATTCCGCAGCGCGCCTAAAATGGCCTCCTCGTCATACTGAAATCCGCACTCCGTCGGATTCGAAACCGTCAAATCGATCAGCCGCTTCCCCGCCGCGCGATGCGCCGCCAGCGCCGCGCTCAACCGGTTCACCTCGAGATTCCAATTTGTCCGTTTCGCAAACATTTTCTTTGGCGCATCATTATATAGGTGATCGCCGCGCCAGCCGGAGTCGATGGCGTATACTCGGGCAAGCTGCACCAGACTTCCATTAGCATTTGAACAATCGATGAGTGCGCACTCACAAAGCACTTCCCTGCTCGACCCAGTGCCGCAACTTGATCTCGCGGCCCAATACGCGGCGATTGGCCCTGAGATTCGAACCGCCGTCGAACGCATTCTAGCATCGCAACAATTTATCCTCGGTCGTGAAGGTGCCGCGTTCGAACAAGAAATCGCCCAACTCTGCGGTGTAATTCACGGCGTCGGCGTCGCCTCCGGAACCGACGCGCTGATCCTCGCGCTCCGGGCTTGCGGCGTGCAAGCCGGCGACGAAGTCCTTATCCCGCCGTTTACTTTCGTCGCAACGGGCAGCGCCGTAAGCGCACTCGGCGCTAAACCTGTTTTCGCAGACATTCGCCCGGACACGTACAATATAGACCCTTCCGATCTCGCGCGGCGCGTGTCGCCGCGGACTCGCGCAATTATCGCTGTGCATCTTTATGGGCTTGCGTGCGACATGGATCCAATTGTGAATTTTGCGCGAGCGCACAATCTGCGCGTGATCGAAGATAACGCGCAATCGATTGGCGCACATTACAAAGGCCGCCCCACCGGCTCGCTTGGTGACGCGGCGTGCATGAGTTTTTATCCCACAAAAAATCTGGGAGCGTACGGCGACGCGGGCATGGTAGTCACCAATTCAAGCGAAATTGCCGCGCGGCTAAAATCGCTGCGAAATCACGGCCAATCCGCAAAATACGTAAGCAGCGAGCCCGGCTGGAACAGCCGTCTCGATGAAATCCAGGCGGCGATATTGCGCGTCAAACTGCGGTATTTGCTTCAATGGCAGCGAGCGAGGCAGGCGCATGCGGCGGCGTACACAAAACTCTTGCTAGGCATTCCCGGCGTCGCGCCTCCGCTCACCCCCGAAGGTTATGAACATGTATTCCACCAATACACGATTCGCGTCGAGCAGCGTAACGCGCTTGTACAAATTTTGAACGAGCGAAAAATCGGGAGCGCGGTTTATTACCCGGTTCCGCTGCATCTTCAGCCGCTCTACACTTCGCTGGGCCACAAGTCCGGCGATTTTCCTCACGCGGAACACGCTGCGCAAGAAGTGCTTTCTCTGCCCATGTTTCCGGAGCTGCGTTCTGAACAGATTGTCCGCGTGGCGGAAGCGGTCTCTGAATTTGTCACCCATTGATCGGCATCAGCCAATCTCAGAGTTCCGCGCTGCAACTCATTTGCCCAAATATAGGAGGGCTAGCAGGAAAATCCAAAGCCCGTCCATGAAATGCCAGTAGTAGGACGCGACTTCGGCAGCGACTGAGCGCGACACCTTTGCTTTTTCAAATTTGCGGAACGACACGTAGAGCAGCGCGCAGATTCCGCCGAGAAGATGCACGCCGTGCAAGCCGGTAAATATATAAAAAAAACTGCTGGCTTGGTTGGTGGAGACGTAGAAACCCGCGAGAACGAATTGGCGCCAGGCGACAAGCTGGCCGATCAGAAAAAGTACCCCGAGAGTCGAGGCAACCGACCAGAGTTTGCGGAATTGGCGGACGTCCGCGAGCGCGAGTCGCCGCCGCGCTAACTCCATTGCTCCGCTGCTCAGCAGGAGGAGCGCCGTGTTTACCCAAATGATCCATGGAAGATGCAGGGTCACCCAGCGGTTGCTGTTGGCCCGGAGATAAATATACGCGCTGGCCATGGCCATAAAGAACATGACGATGGAGACGATGGCGATCACGATCGCCGTGGCATAGCGCCTCGAGGATGGCAGTTGAGGTTCGCGCCGCTTGCCGCTCTCATCCCCGTCGTCTCCACCGGGGGGCGGACCCTTCCCTCCGCCGCCACCGATGTCTTCGATGATGAGCTCGATGTCCTCGACGATGGTTGTGCCCGGCATGAGACCTTTCTTTAGTTCTCCTTTGCCCCAACTCTAGCTGACTGCCTCGCTTGCAATGGAGGCTCCGAAGGTGCGGGCGCAACATTCTGCGCTGCGAAATCTTCCGCCGCAGCTTGCGCGCCGAACTCGTAGGCGCCGCGATAGACCATTGGCTCGGTCCAGCCCAAGTTGTCGAGGGGCGGTGGTGACGAAACAGTCCATTCGAGTGTTGTGGCGCGCCATGGATTGCGATCCTCAGTCCTTTCGCCGCGCCACAGGCTCCAAATGAAATTGAAAAGAAAGAGGCCTTGCGCGGCGACAGTGAGAATCGTGGCGGCGGTAACAAACGAGCGCAACGACCCGGCAATCGATGGGACAAACGGGGCGCCGAGCGTTGTTCCCAGAGAGGCCATCACAGTAGCGTCGCCGCTTTGTGCCCGTGAGTGGGCTATTAGCCCCAGCCAGTGCATGGGCATGAACACGCAATAGACTCCGGCGAAAGTGAGCCAGAAATGGAGCTTCCCAAGGGTTTCGTTGAGACGGCGCGCGAACATTTTTGGAAACCAGAAAAACAGAGCGGCGAGGATTGCGAACGTGGCGGCCACACCCATCACCAAATGAAAATGGCCGGTTACGAAGTCGTCGCTGATGGAAGCCGCGGCAAGATCGTTTCGCGCGAGAAAAATTCCCGAAACACCGCCCGCCAAAAAAAGCGAAACAAATCCCACAGCAAAAAGCATTGCCGTATTGTGTTGGATCTTGGCATTCCAGAGTGTGCCGAACCAACTGAGCAGCAAAACGCAGGCGGGCAAGCCAAGTGACGAGGCCAGCACCGAAAAAACGAAAGGGGACCAGGGATTGAGGCCACTCGAGAACATGTGCTGGCCCCAAACGAAAAAGCCGAAGAGTCCGACGCCGCAAAGAGCGAGAACGGCGGCGCGCTCCGCCCAGACGGGCTTGCGCGAAAAAGTGGAGAGCAGATGCGACACGATTCCGAAGCAAGGGAGCATGGCGACGTAGACTTCGGCTTGCGCGAAAAACCAGAAGAGGCGCTGCCAGAGAGAGAGCAGCGTGGATTGCGCGAGAGATACCGGCTGGTGAGCGAGGAAGGTCAGAGGCGAGAAAAACTGCGAGCTGAGAAGACGATCCGAGAGGAGAAAAACGCAAGCCGCGAGAAGGATGCTGAAAATCAACATGCTGAGGATGGCGTTGATGAACCAAGCCCAGACCGTGAGAGGTATGCGCGGCAAAGTCATGCCCTTGGCGCGAAGGTCGAGCGTGGTGACGGTGAAGTTGAGTGCGGTGAGCAAAGCAGCAAGACAAAAGAACGCGACGCTGGCGGTCCAAAGCGTGATGCCCGCATCGGGATGCACAAAAAATGCTGAGGTCATCCCGGCGAGCGAGACGACGGTGGTCCAAAACGAAAACAAATTCATGGCGGGGAATGCCATTTCTCGAGCGCCGATTTGGAGGGGCAAGAAATAGTTGCCGAAGCCGGCTTGCGGCGCGGTGGTAAGCACCAGGAAAACCATCAACGAGCCGTGGAGCATGGTAAGCGCGGCGTAGCGTTCCGCCGTGCCGCCAAATCCCGAAAGAAACGGAATTTGCACGCCCGGCCAGACCATGTGAATGCGCATAAGGAGGGAAAGAAGCATTCCAAGGAGGACACTACCCAAAGCCAGCCAGAGGTAGCGCAGACCGATCACTTTGTGGCCGGTGTTGAAGAGGGTCCGCGAGAGAAAACTGGGCGCCGGCGTTTCCGGGGCCGCGCTGCCGCTGCTGTCGTAGTAGACCATGCCGAGGCCCACTATACGCCTGCCTGTCGCATGCTGAAAGGCCGCGTGGAACGATCCATAGCTGGTAACTTGTGCCTGGTAGCGATTCCGCGTCTGAAGGAGGATTTGTAGCAACGAAGGACTAATGTGCTTGTGGGATCAACGCACAAGATGAAGTAAGTTGGATGGCTTTGTGCAGCGTGCGGTACAAAGGGCAGTTCATGGCATAAATGCCATGCACGCGTTCGACAGTTTCGCGAAATTCTGCCGAGGCCTCCAATTGCATTTCCACATGAATGCGGCGGATCACCAGAACGCCGTCCTCTGTTTCCACTTCTCCAGTTACTTCCGCGGTGAGCTTGCCGTTGCTTGCATCAATTTGTCGCGCTTCCAGCGCGCCGCCAAAAGTGCCCATCATTCAACCGGCGGTTGAGGCGATCACATAGTCCAGAGTTGCCGCGTGGGATTCTCCAATTTTTGCTGGGTCGACTTTGTAGTGCTTTGCGATTGCACCGTGCACACTGAAAATAACTGGTTGTGACTCGCCGGGCAGATGGGCGATGCGCAGCGGTCCTTTCTTTCGCTCAATTGTTATTTTTGAAACGTACACGACCTCGGACATAGATGACCTCGCGGCGGAGTTTGAACTCAAACACGGTAACACTTGAACCTGAAGTTCGGACACTCTAAAAAATGTGAAGAATCCAGGGCACCATTCGCTCTAGGAGAAGCCAGCCACTGTCCAAGAAGAGACAGTCTCGCTTTGTGCTCATTGGGACAGACACTCGAACCCGCGGACTACTAAAGTTATTTTTTAGCCCCATTTGTACGAGAAAGACAGGTAGAAGCTGTTGCACAACCGGGTTTCGGCCTAATAGAATCAATAACTTAGATGGGTTGTGCAATACGCTCTAGGAATATGTGGCGCAGAAATTGTCCCGTTTGTCGGCAACTGTTGGAAAAGAAACTTCCTACGCAGACAGTCCCCTGCTCCTGCGGTAAGTTCGTCTGGAAAGGCTAGAGCGCTGAAGCTAGCCCGCGCGCCGGCTCGGAATGCTGCAACGGGCATTCGCGTTTTCAGGGAAGCTGCGCGCCCTCGGTTCCCACATACACGGCGTAGAGAGACTGGCTAGCGGCCATGAAAAGGCGGTTCTTCTTGGCGCCCCCGAAGCAGAGATTCGCGCAACTTTCCGGAAGATGAATTTTGCCGATGAGCTTGCCGTCAGGCGCAAACACGTGCACGCCGTTGTAGTTTTCTCCGGCCCATCCTGCGGCGGACCAGACGTTGCCATCGACATCGCAGCGAATGCCGTCGGAATTGCCTGGGGACATATCCACAAACATGCGCCCATTTTTGAGGCGCACGCCGTCCACTACATCATAGACGCGGATCTGGTGCGGATCGGTGGGATGCCGAGGAACGCCAGTGTCGACGATGTAGAGAAGTTTTTCGTCGGGAGAAAAACAAATGCCGTTGGGCTTATCCATGTCGCTGGCAACGACGGTGACGTCGCGGGTTTTCGGATCGAGACGATAAACGTTGGCGGGAAGTTCGAAGGCGGCTTTGTGGCCTTCGTAATTCGACATGATGCCGTAGCCGGGGTCGGTAAACCAGATGGCGCCGTCGGAATGCACGGCGAGATCATTCGGCGCGTTGAGCTTCTTGCCTTGATAGCGATCCATCAGCACGGTAATCGTTCCGTCGTATTCGGTGCACGTTAGGCGGCGCGAATCGTGCTCACAAGTGAGCAGGCGGCCCTGACGGTCGCGGAAATTGCCATTGCTGTAGTTCGAAGGGCTGCGGAAGACGCTGACCTCTCCGGTGTCCTCGAGCCATCGCAGCATGCGGTTGTTGGGGATGTCGCTGAAGAGGAGATAGCGGCCATCGGCAAACCAGACAGGGCCTTCCGCCCAGCGCGCGCCGGTGTAGAGGCGCTCGACAGCCGCGTTGCCAACTTTGTATTTTGCGAAGCGCGGATCAATCACTTCGACGGCGGGATCGGGATAGAGGACGGGAGTTTTCTGGGATTGCTCGGTGGCACGCGCCAATGGATGGAGCGCGAGGCCCGTTGCCGCGCTGGCCGCAAGGTTCATGAACGCACGTCTCTGCATCGGTCACCTTCCGGCGGTAGAATCCGCCGCGACGCACAATATCACGAGCTGTTGTGTCCTGGCATAACCGATTGCGTTAGGTCTGGGTTCGACGGAGGTACGGGATTAGGCTTTGTTGGCTTTGGCTTGAATGGCTTCGTTGCGGAGGCGGTCACATTCGGAATTGAGGGACTTCGCGAACCATTGGTCCGGGTCTTGATCGGAGTGGTAGGACCGAGCTCGTTCGGCGACGCGTTGCATAACCATCGAGTGGGCCTTCTCGGAGACGGTGCCGGATTCGAAATAACGTGCGATGGCCGAGCGAATGAGTTCGGCGTTGGTGGCCGAGAGGGACGTTAAAGCAAGGGCGTCATTCTTGTCGGTGGCGAGGCGAAGGAGGGCGTCACGGTTCGTCATTGTTGCGGCTTGCCCGGACGTTTGAGTGATCCACTCCTGCAGAGAGGGCACAGTGCGGAATGTTTTGGAGTTTATTTTCCAGGGCATGGTGGCCCAGAACACGGTAACGCTGTTGGTAAGGCTGTCGACACACATGCGGTCTTCGGCGTTCGCGGTGGGCTTCTTCAACCACAGAACGGTTCCGTCGTCGGTCTCTTCGACGTCCACAAAACCATTGTTGCGGGCGACGTCTTGAAATGCTTTGAGTTTTTCCATGGCAATTTTAGTTTACGCTGATTCGCACGCGCGGCTGTTTAAATTGCGAAGATTTTCTGACAAGCCAACACGGAAACGATAAGACAGTCCGGACTGTACCGTTTTGGGAAATGCGGTGACACCTTGCCTCAAGTTGAGGAACTTTACTGCTGGTCCTTTCGGTAAACCGAGCCACCTTTCATCACGAAGCTAACCTTTTGTAAGGCGCTGATGTCGCTGAGAGGGTTGCGGGGCACCGCGATGATGTCCGCGAGATACCCAGGCTTGAGAGCGCCAATCTGATCTTGCCAGCCGAGGAGTCTTGCACCATTGAGCAGGTCAGCTTGGAGGACGGCGAGCGGGGTCATGCCGTATTTGACCATGAGGTTAAATTCGCGAGCCTGGGTGCCGTGAGGAAATGGGCCGACGTCGGAACCTACGGCCATCGGAACTCCAGCGGCGAGTTGCTTGCGAAATTCCTGGGCGTGGAATTCTTGCATGCGATGTTCGCGTTCGGCTTGGGCGGGGGAGGCGGCGTGGTCGGCAAAATATTCCGCGATGGCGAAGGTTGGAACCGCGAAGATTTGTTTTTCGCGCATTAGGCGCGTGGTTTCTTCGCTGAGTTGGTAGGCGTGATCGATGGAGACTACACCTGCACGCGCGGCATAGAGCGTTCCGGGTTCGCCGGTGGCGTGAACGGCGACACGCTTGGCGGAGCGGGCGGCTTCTTCGACCGCGGCGCGGAGTTCAGCTTCGGTGTACTGGAAGGGCGTGGAGAAGTGACCGTCGCGGAGAGAATCGGGGCCCGTTTCGTAAACCTTGATAAAATCGGCGCCTTCCTTAAATTGCTGGCGGATGACGGCGACCAGTTCGGCGGCGTTATTCGCGTACGTGGCGTTGGAGAGGACGTGCTGGTCGGGATTGTAGTGGATGGCGTCTTCGTGGCCGCCGAGAATGTCGATGGCATTGCCGCTGATGCGCAGGCGCGGTCCGGGGATTGCGCCGCGATCGATAGCGTTGCGAATGGCGGTATCGGCGGAGCCGGCGCCTTCGGTGCCCATGTCGCGCTCGGCGGTGAAGCCGGACATCAGGTCATCGCGCGCGGCGAGCATGGCGGAAATGGTGCGCTCGGGTATGGACTCCTGGACAGTTTGCAGATCTTCGGCGCCGGGATGGAGGAAGAGGTGGACGTGAACGTCAATGAGGCCCGGCAAAAGCGTGGTGTCGCCTAGATCGAGGACTTCGGCTCCTTGCGGATGCTTAACGGAGGAGCCGGCTTCGACGATGCGTTCGTCTTGAACGAGGACTTCGCCGGGAGCGATTATTTTTCCGGACTCGATGTCGAGGAGGCGCGCGGCATGGAGCACTGTTGGATGCTTGGGAGCAGGCGGCGCCGATTGAGCCAAGACGGGGGAGACAAGAACGAAAAACAGGATCGCGACCGAGAGTAGTGCGCAAATGACGGACTTAGATTTCATAGCGTGGGGATAATACCACTCTCGCGTTTGGCTGGGGCAGTTTGGCAACGCCGCCGACAGGAGAGCCCAGCTCGGAAGAAGGTTGCACCTCGCGATGGAGGAATGCGGGACCCTCCCCCCGGTTTTTGCATAAGTGTTCATTCTAAAGATAGATAAAGTCATTTGTTTTGATACACTTTTGCAAGTGTTGATTCTAAATAACTTATTGGCACTAAAATCGCGCGAACGCCCGCGTTTTCGCAAGTGTTGCGAACAAAAAGACTTAAGTTGACTGAAGGCTTCGAGAAAACAAAACGCCAATCAGGAGATTGGCGTTCCGGGGTAAGAGGCACAATGTTACCCAGAACGTATTATGCACCAGAGGTACCTGATTGTCAAGGCAAAAAGAAATATATTTTATATCTGGCGTTTTAGTTCGCGTTTCGAAGAAACCACGCAAGGCAAATTAGGACAGCTCGTGCGATTGCGTTCGCTTTGAACCCGTTGCCAGGCATGGTACGCTCCGCGCACGAATCACAGAAGGAGCCTTTTCATGCGTGTTCGATATTTGGCGGCAGCCTGCGGGTTGCTCCTTTTTGCGGCGGTGGATGTTCGCGGACAAGTGTCCACGGCGGATTTGGACGGCGTTGTTCAGCGGATGATGGCGCAGGAGGGGGTCGTGGGAGCGTCAGTGCTGGTCGCGCGCGGGAACAAGATTCTTTTGCACATGGGTTACGGATTGGCCGATCTCGGGCTGGAGGCGTCAGCGAAGGACGAAACGGTCTATCACGTTGTGGGGCCCATGCTTCCGTTTACGGGGATTGCAGTGTTACAGCAGATGGAGCGCGGGAAGTTGTCGCTGGACGATGACATTTCGAAGTACGTGCCAGAATTTCCGTTGCAGGGACATCATGTGACGATACGGCAGCTCTTGAACCACACTTCTGGGATTGTGGACTATCACTACCTGGGCGATCCGATTGAAGCGACCAGCCGGCAACCCAAAGCTTTGGACGAGGTGATGGCGCTTTATGCCGGGAAGAAATGGGTGAATGAGCCGGGGACGAAATGGGATTGGTCCATTTCCGGATTTCAACTGCTGGTGACGGTCGTCGAGCGAGTCAGCGGATTAAGCTTTGCGGATTACGTGCAACAAGACATTTTTACTCCGGCGGGCGTAAAGTCCACGACATATTGCGACGATTTTTCGCTGGTACATGGACTTTCGCACGCCTATCGCAAATTCAAGACGAGCTATGTCCCGGCAAATGAAAATGATATGGCCTATAACGCGGATTTGCGGTTTTGCAGCACGGTAGGCGACATTTATCAACTGTGGAAATCCATTCGAGAGAAGAAACTGGTCGAGCCAAAGACCTTCGAAATGATGACGACGGCGGAGGGCGCTGCGGCGCATATGAGCCCGCAGGATCCGAAGTCGCAATATGGATTCGCCATGATTCTGAATCACGAGGAGGAGCACCGGAGGATCGGCCAGCATGGATCTTTGCTGGGTTATAGCGGGAGCCTTTACGATTTTCCCGAGGATGGGCTGACGATTGTGGTGTTGACCAACACGGAGGGGCAAAACGCTTACGCGATCACTCGAGCGCTGGCGAGGGCGGTGCTGGGTTTGCCGTCGCTTCCTGTGCCCCCCGCTGCAGTTGCTGAAAAAACTTTGGAGGACAAGCTGGTTTCGGCGGACGAACGCAAACAATTTGCGGGGACGTACGTCTTGAAATTGGGCCGGCTGACGCCCGGCTTGCATGATTCGTTCTCGCAGTACCGGCGGACCTTTCGTGTGTTCGATGAAAATGGGCGGTTGATGATTCAGGCGCTGGGGGAAGGCCCTGAGCGATTGCTAAAGCAGGAAGATGGAATGTTTGCGATGCGCTCGAAGCCGCGGAGCCGCGTGTCATTTGTGTTGCAAGGGCACATCGCGGGTAGCATGAAGATGGAACCTTCGGATTTCGGCGTTGCTCTGTCAGGAGAGCGCGTGGGCGCGGGCGATCCGCAGACGTTTCACCGGCAACTGCAATAGAGCTGGCGGCGCTCGCCGCGCGGGAAAACATTTTGTGAATGGGGCCAGCCGTCAGAGTTTTTGAAAGAAGTGGGCGACTTTTTTGCCGGCGGCTTCGGTGTAGTAGACCGTGACTTTGGCGGTCTTATCGGCACCTTTGCCGATGTCCTTTGCGGCCTCCGTCATATCGTGGCCGACAACGTGAAATGTATGGTCGGTGCCGTCGGCGGCTTTCACGACAACCGTTTTGCCGTCTTCGCTCACATGAGTGACTGTGCCCTCGACAGCATGCATTCCGCCCTTGCCCACTTTATCGACTTCGACTGCGGTTTCTTCCGCGCCTTTCGCGGTGTAGTGAGCCACGACTTCAGAGCCTTCGGTGAGTCCGTGGAAGGAGTCCTTGGCACCCGCGGCTGTGGCGTGGGCGCCGTGGACAGTGGTCTTGGCGATAAAATGAAAGGTATGTTCGGCGCCGTCGGCGGTTTTGACCAGTATGGTTTTGGATGCTGCATCAACCTTGGTGATCGTGCCGCGAACGGCAGTGACCACGTCTTCATCCGCACGGGCGGGCAGAAGAAAGATGGAAGCAGCGGCGAGCAAACAAAGCGAGTGTTTGAACATGGAAAGCCTCCAATGAGTTGACGAAATCAAGTTTATGCAGAAGACAAGAATATGGCAAGCGGACCAGCAAATTTGGATGGGAGAGGGAGCGAACCGCGACAAGCGGAAGGACAGACGCGCAAGCTTAGGATTGACAAAAGACGGTATTTCTGCAAATATCGAAATATGGTAAGCGGGCAAAACAAGAAAAGCACGGAGCAGGTGACGAAATTCGCCGACATGTTGTCGGCCATGGGTACCGAGCCGCGGCTGAGGATTATGCAGCTGCTATTATCCGCACATCCTGAAGGTCTCGTCGTGGGCAATATTCAAGAAGAGTTGGAAATTCCGAATTCGACGCTTTCCCATCATCTGGACAAGCTCAAAAACGAAAATCTGGTGCAGGTGAAACGCGAGAGTACCTTCTTGCGATACACGGCGAACACGGAAGCGCTTCAGGAGTTGATGCAGTTTCTTTATTCGGAGTGTTGTACGCGGAATAAGGCTTTGCGGCCGCGCGACATTGTTGAGATTTGCCGCTAGGAGGCTATATGGAGAACGCGAAAATCGAAAACGCAGACATCAAGGAAATCGTGCGGGAGAAATATGGACAAGCGGCGCTACGCGCTGGGTCGGGCGGAAGTTCGTGTTGCGGGGCGGCGCCTGGGAAAGAATCCTCGTGCGATCCGATTACTTCCAACCTATATGACGCGGCGCAGATGGAACAGGTGCCGGAAAAAGCGCTTCAGGCTTCGCTCGGTTGCGGCAATCCAACAGCGCTGGCGAAACTGAATGCGGGCGAAGTTGTGCTCGACCTCGGTTCCGGAGGCGGGATTGACGTTTTACTTTCGGCGAGGCGGGTGGGACCCACCGGCAAGGCTTATGGTCTGGATATGACAGACGAAATGCTGGCGCTGGCCAACGAAAATAAGCGCAAAGCGGGAGCCGAGAATGTGGAATTTTTGCGCGGCGAGATCGAGCATATTCCGCTGCCGGACAATTCCGTGGATGTGATCATTTCGAATTGCGTGATCAATCTTTCCGCCGACAAAGACAGCGTGTTGCGAGAAGCGTTTCGAGTTTTGAAGCCGGGCGGGCGATTTGCGGTATCGGATGTGGTTACGCGAGGCGAGATTTCTCCGCAGATCCGCCAGAGCATGCTTTTATGGGTCGGATGCGTGGCGGGCGCACTGGAAGAAGGCGAATACCGCGACAAGCTTGGTGCGGCGGGATTTGAGGCGATCGAGGTCGAACCCACGCGAATCTATCGCGTCGAAGATGCGCGCGAGTTTCTTTCGGAGAAGGGGTTGGACGTGGACTCGCTTGCGCCACAGGTGGATGGCAAGTTATTGAGCGCGTTCGTGAGAGCCGTTAAACCATTGCCAGCGAAAACGACGGAGACTTGCTGCGGCTCGGCGTGCTGTAAGTAACGTCCCAAGCGTCAGCTACCGAACGGCAGGGGTGCCAAGTATGCAGGGGCGCTACAACGTGCTTTTTCTTTGCACCGGAAATTCCGCTCGATCCATCATGGCCGAAGCCATTCTCAACCATAAGGGCAAGCCCAGCTTCACGGCCTATAGTGCGGGAAGCCACGCTTCAGGAATTGTGCGGCCTGAGGCGCTCAAACAGCTCGACCTGGCGCATTTGCCAATCAACGGCCTTCGTAGCAAGAATTGGGATGAATTCGCAAAAGCTGGAGCGCCGAAGATGAACTTTGTCTTCACGGTTTGCGACAGCGCGGCAAAGGAAGTCTGTCCTATCTGGCCCGGGCAGCCCATGACGGCTCACTGGGGAGTGCCGGACCCCGCCTCTGTGGAAGGCGCGCCAGAACAAATCGACAAGGCCTTCCGTGAGGCGTTCATGATTCTCGATAGAAGAATCAACCTTTTCCTCTGCCTACCACTCTCAAGCCTTGATAGCCTCGCCATCAAGAATGAAATCGACCGCATCGGACACGAGTGAGGGATCAAAAATGAAATCTACAGGCCGTCTTAGTTTTCTGGACCGATATCTGACGGCGTGGATCTTTGCGGCAATGGTCGCTGGGGTAGTGATCGGATGGCTTGTGCCGGGAGTCGTGCCCTTTCTAAATCACTTCAATGTCGGTACTACTTCGATTCCGATCGCAGTGGGATTGATTGTGATGATGTACCCGCCGTTCACAAAGGTGCGGTATGAGCAACTGCATGAGGTCTTTCGCAATAAGCGCGTGCTCAGCCTCTCACTCGTCCAGAACTGGGTTGTCGGACCGATTCTGATGTTTCTTCTGGCCATCGTATTCCTGCGCGGATATCCGGAATACATGGCTGGGCTCATCATGATCGGCCTGGCACGCTGCATCGCTATGGTTATCGTATGGAATGAACTGGCCCACGGCGATACGGAATATGCGGCGGGCCTTGTGGCTTTCAATTCTCTTTTCCAGGTCTTTTTCTACTCCCTCTACGCTTGGCTGTTCATCACTGTCCTGCCCGCTAAGCTCGGCCTACGGAGTGCCGTGGTCAATGTGTCCATCACGGAGATTGCAAAGAGCGTTTTTATCTACCTTGGCATCCCATTTCTCGCTGGATTTGTGACTCGAACGGCGTTGGTTCGTGCGAAAGGCCACGATTGGTACAACCAAAAGTTTGTTCCACGCGTAAGCCCTCTGACCCTGATTGCCTTGCTCTTCACGATTGTGGTGATGTTCTCCCTCAAGGGCGGGTACATTGTCCGGCTGCCTTTGGACGTAGTGCGCATCGCTATACCTCTATTGATTTACTTCGTACTGATGTTTTTGGTGTCCTTTTACATGGGTAAAAAACTCGGCGCAGACTACTCCAAAACAACAACCCTGGCATTTACCGCCGCCTCCAACAATTTTGAACTGGCGATCGCGGTTGCAGTCTCCGTATTCGGCATCAACTCCGGCGCCGCATTTGCGGCTGTCATCGGCCCATTGGTAGAAGTGCCGGTAATGGTCGCGCTAGTCAACGTGGCCCTATACTTTCAACGTCATTTCTTCCCCAACCCGCAATCGATAACTATCGAGCCGGTATGCTCGCCAATTGCTAGGTGAAGTCTACAGTGGGTAAAGAATTTGGTGCGGTCGAGTGGATTCGAACCACCACGGTATTGCTACCGCCAGCCCCTCAAGCTGGTGCGTCTGCCAGTTCCGCCACGACCGCACAGAGGTGAGAACTACATTCTAGCTGCGGGAGGTTAAGCCCGCAAGTTAGATGCTGCACTGAGAAAACCTGAAACCGCCGGGATAGGGCCCGGAGCCTACAAAACCCAAAACCACACAAGAGGCTTACTGGATCGAACAGCCTCCGTAATAAGCAGAATAGTCAGCCTCGCTTACGGCTTTTTCGGCTGTGTCGGCGCGGGCTGAGCAGGCGCGGAGGTCGACGCAGGCGGATTGCTGAGCGGAGTAGAAGACTGTGGCACTGGCGCTGGCGTGGCTGGAGTCGTTGCGGGCGTCTTCTTGGGAGCGGGCTTCGAGACTTGCTGCAACACCGAGCCACCCTGCACGACTGCTTTGTCCGTGCGAATCATCAAGGCCAGGGCGCAGATCATGAACATGATGGCGCACCACGCGGTGGCCTGTGAAAGAATCGTCGCAGCTCCGCGCGGACCGAAAGCCGTCTGGCTGCCCGCGCCGCCAAAGGCGCCGGCGAGGTCAGCGGCTTTGCCGCTCTGCAGAAGAACGACGATGATCAAGACGAGGCAGTTCATCACAAAGAAAATGGTGAGCAACGGGCCCGCCCACCGGAAACCGACGACGATGATGGCTAAACCAATCAGAATGGCGATAGTCCACTTCATCCAACCTGGCATTCTATCTCCCTGCGCAATCTCTTACGATGCTTGCGAACGATTTCGCGTCGAGGCTCGCTCCGCCTACGAGCGCGCCGTCTATTTCTTCCTGCGCCATCAATCCCTGAATATTGTCAGGCTTGACGCTGCCGCCATAGAGAATCCGCAACGCGGAGGCGTGGGCAGCGGTAAATTTCTCCGCCACGCATTTACGGATGTGCTGGTGAACCTCCGCGGCAATTTCCGGAGTAGCGGTTTTACCCGTACCGATGGCCCACACTGGTTCGTACGCTATCAGAATACGGGAGAATTCACTGGGGGTCAACGAACCTGGGCCGTCGAGGAACTGCATCTTGCAGACTTGCTCCGTAGTGCCTGCCTCACGGTGGTGAAGCATCTCGCCAATGCAGACGATAGGAATAAGGCCGGCGGCGAGGGCGGTTTTCGTTTTTTTGGCGACGGTTTCGTCGGTTTCGCCGAAGAATTGGCGGCGCTCGGAATGGCCGATGATCACGTACCGGCAACCGGCTTCGACCAGCATTTGTGGGGAAACTTCGCCGGTGAACGCGCCTTCTTTTTCCCAAAAAACATCCTGGCCGGCGATGGCGATCTGTGAGCCGCGAGCCGCTTGGACCGCGGAATGGATGGCGGTAAAAGGCGGAGCGATCACGATGTCGCATTGCTTGATGCCATCAACGAGCATGGAGAACGCGGAGAAAAATACTTCGGTTTCCATCTGCGTCTTGAACATTTTCCAGTTCCCGGCGATTACGCGGCGACGCCTGACGCTAGCGCCGACACTAGCGACATTTTCTGTGGGCTTATCGGTCAACGCTTCAACGCCGGGGAGCTTGGCGCCAGCCAGAAATTCGAGCGATGCGCCGCCGCCCGTCGAGATGTGAGAAATTCTCGCGGCAACGCCGGACTGGTGAATCGCGGCGACGGAGTCGCCTCCGCCGACGATGGAAGTTGCCCCGGCTCCGGTGGCGGCAGCTACGGCTCTGGCGATTTCGAGTGTGCCATTCGCAAAAGCGGGCATTTCGAAGACGCCCATGGGGCCGTTCCAAACGATGGTCTTGGCTCGCGAAATTTCCGCGGCGAAAGCGGCAGCGGTTTTGGGGCCGATATCGAGCCCCATTTGATCGTCAGGCGTGTCGGCGATATCGACCGTGGTTGCAGGCGCGGTGGCTTTGAATTCGGGGGCGATGACGTGGTCCACGGGAAGCAGCAGCTTGAAATTGTTCTGCTTGGCGTCGGCAAGAATTTTGCGTGCGAGATCGAGTTTGTCGTCTTCGAGTAGCGATTTTCCGATGGATAGACCTTGCGCTTTGAAAAACGTATAAGCCATACCGCCGCCGATGAGCGTGGCGTCGGCAATTTTCATCAGATTTTCGACGACTTCGATTTTGTCGCTGACTTTTGCGCCCCCAAGAATCGCGACGAATGGGCGCGCGGGATTGGTGAGCGCTTTGCCGAGATAGGTAAGCTCTTTTTCCATGAGCAGGCCAGCCGCTGCGGCTTCCACGAAGCGCGTGATGCCGACAACGGAAGCGTGGGCGCGATGCGCGGAGCCGAAAGCATCGCAAATAAAGAGGCCGTCGCAGAGAGAAGCGAGCTGTTTCGAAAAAGTTTCGTCGTTCTTCTCTTCTTCGGGATGGAAGCGGACGTTTTCGAGCAACAAAATCTCACCGTCGCCAAGCGTCTTGCTCTTGGATTCAGGTACCGGGCCGACGCAATCGGAGGCAAAGCGAACGGGTTTGCCGATGAGCGCTTCGAGCTTTTTTGCAACGGGGAAAAGAGAAAATTTGGAATCGGGACCGCCCTTGGGGCGTCCGAGATGCGAAGCCAGGATCAGGCGGCCACCTTTTTGAATGGCGAGGCGCAGCGTGGGGAGTGTTTCGCGGATGCGCGTGTCGTCGGTGACGACGCCATCTTTGAGAGGGACGTTGAAGTCCGCGCGGATGAAAACGCGCTTGCCGCGGAGTTCGAGGTCGTGGATGGTGAGCTTGTTCATGGATTCGAAACTCGTGATTCGTTCATTGTCACTCGTGAGAACGACGGGCGGGGCAAGCCCCGTCCCTACAGACATGGACTAGAACTTGGCAGCCATGAACTTGATGAGATCGCGGCAGCGGCAGGAATAGCCCCACTCATTGTCGTACCAGGCCAGAACTTTTACGCAGCGGTCGCCGACGACCTTGGTGTAGCCGGAATCGACGATGGAAGAGTTTGGATTGCCCTTAAAATCGGCGGAAACGAGTTCTTCCTCCGTGTAGGCCAGGATTCCTCTCATGGGGCCGTTGGCCGCCGCTTTCAGCGCGGCGTTGACGGACTCAACGGTGGCGGGCTTCTCCACAAAAACGGTGAGGTCCACGACGCTTACATTGGGCGTGGGTACGCGCATGGCGTAACCGTCGAGCTTGCCTTTCAGTTCAGGAATGGCGAGATGCAGCGCTTTGGCTGCGCCGGTCGAGCTCGGGATCATGTTGATCGCAGCGGCGCGGGCGCGGCGGAGATCCTTGTGTGGCAAATCGAGAAGCTTCTGGTCGTTCGTGTAGGAGTGGATGGTGGTCATGGTGCCGCTGTGAATGCCGAAGGTGTCCTGCAAAACTTTTGCGACAGGAGCGAGGCAATTTGTGGTGCAGGAGGCGTTGGAAACTACGTGATGCTTCGCGGGATCGTAGGTCTTGTCGTTAACGCCGAGGACCAGAGTCGCATCGGGGCCGTCGGCGGGCGCGGAGATGATCACTTTCTTGACCGGGCCACGGAGATGCTTTTTTGCGTCGGCGCCATTGGTGAAGAGACCGGTGGATTCGACAACGATGTCCGCGCCAACGCTGGCCCAATCGATTTCGGAAGGATCTTTTACCTTGAAGACCTTGAAGGACTTGCCTTCGACGGAGATCGAATCGTTTGTGTGAGTGACGTTGTGCGGGAGATTGCCAAGGATGGAATCGTACTTGAGCAGGTGCGCGAGGGTCTTGGCGTCGGTGACATCGTTGACGGCGACGAACTGAATGTCCTTGTCGTCGAGCGCAGTGCGCATAATGTTCCGTCCGATGCGGCCGAAGCCGTTGATGCCGACCTTGATGGGCATACTTCCTCCGATGGATTGTGTGAAACAGCGGCGGGCTCTCTGGCGAGAAACTACCGCAAAGCCGAACCCAAAATGCTATGGGCTGCGTAAAGAAAAGTCAACGCGAAGCGGGAAGGGGGAATTCCAACTAAAGGCTCGAAATCAGTTCATCGATGCCAATGCCAGAATCGTTCAAAATGTTCCTCAAGGTTCCTTTAGCCAGCTCCTTGTGCATCGGCACCGTAACGGGGAGCCGCGCAGGATCGGACTCGTTGCGAAGGCGGATATGACTTCCCTTTTGCCTCACGACCGCGTAACCAAATTTTCGCAACACACGGATAACATCCTCACCCGAGATAACGGGCAGCTTCGGACTCATCGCGTTACGAGCACGCTACCTATTAATACGTTCCCCGGATTGGGTATCGACTCTCCCCGGCTTTCCATGTCTTCCAGGCACAGCTCGATCGCCTCGCGAATATTTGCGAGGGCTTCTTCCACAGTTTTTCCCTGCGAATAACACCCTTGGAGCGATGGACAGACCACGACATACCCACCGTAGTCTTCATCCCGCTCCAGAAAGACCTTGAAATCTAAGGCGTCCATTGTCTTATTGCCGCGCCAGGCTTGCATCCGAGAAAGATGTACGACCACTAGTTTGGCGCAGGGCAGTTGCCAATCGATGCTCCGCCACGCTTATACTTCTCTCCTGTTCTTCTTCGGGGAGAGTTTTCAGATGCTCCCAAACAAGATTAGCCAATTCCTGGGCGACTTTTTCGGCGTTTGCTTTTTTCTTCGACACTTTAGGTTTCCTCGCCCGCACCAAACCCGCCGCAAATCGGCACGCACTCCATAGGATAGCACCGCCAGTAGCATCTACCGACGTTATTGCGGGTATTGCTTAATGTTGGTTACGCGGTCGCCATTGAAGCGAACGAAAACGGTTTTCGACGGCGGCTGGCCGTAGATCCAGTCTTCGATGTCGTTGCCTTCGTTGTCGCGTTCGCGAATTTTGTGATCGGGCTTGCCGATGGCGGCTACCACCTGTTCGCGATCCATGCCGACGATAGGCCGGCGCTCCTGAATGGCTTTCCTCATCTCCGGTGGCAGAGTATCGACCCACTGCACCGAAGCGGAGCGCTGTCTCGAAAAATCGAGGAACGGCGCTAGCAGCTGTTTCAGGTCGTTCGGGCTCAGATCCGGGACAGGCTTGCTGAAATCGAGATAAATTGTGCTGCCCTGCCCGGGCTGCAGCCCCGGCGGACCCTTCTCTTCCTGCTCCGTGGTCGATTGAGCCGTCGGAATGCCCGCCATTTCGATGTGGATACGATCGCGCAGGCGCTTTTTGCCGCGGCCACCGCCATTCAGGTCCACGATAATCTGATGGTCGCGAAAATCCAGCTTGGTGATCTGTACTTTGTCCCCGTTATTGACGGCAGCGCCGTGCGTAGCCAGGGCGCGTTCCAGCATATCGCCCGGGATCGGTTTGCCTACGTAAACGATCAAGCCCTCTTTGCCGGCAGGAAGCGATTTTGTGGCCTTGGCGAACTCGCCAGAAACATAGCGAATGAGTTCGAGTTTCGAAGTCTCCTGAAGCGTTGCACTCTTCGGCTTGGCGGGCGTTTGCGAATCGCCCTGTCCGTCGAGAGCGGTGTCCGGAAAAAGAGAAATTTCCTCGCCGGACGGAAAAACAATGCTGGGCCGGGCGGGCGGACGAAGACTATTGACGCGGGGGACGTCCGCGTCAGCCAGAAGGAAGATAGTCAAACTTAGAAAGAGCCTAGTCGCCATGAATTTGGGCCAGCCACGCCGCGGCCAGCAATCCTATTCTATTACTCAATTCCCTTAAAATCTATGATGCGTGAAATGGGAAAAACAGCTACGCCCACCCTGGAAGTTGGCCCCCATCCACCCGGATTGGATGCCGGGAGCCACTAACACACGGTAAATCGCCACTTGCCGATGGTTCTGCTGGGTTGAGTTCGAACCGGGCTTCTAACGCGAGATGACCTGGACACCTTGGCGGTCGATGGTCACGGGCAGAACTTCGCCGCCAGCCTGGACGATTGCCGCTTCCACGCGTGTGCGGGCATCCGGCTCGATGAGCAGAACCACGCAACCTCCGCCGCCCGCGCCGCAGACTTTTCCCGCCAGAGCGCCATTCCGCCGCGCGCCATCGATGACGCGGTCTATCGTCTTGGTCGAAATAGTCGGCAGATTTCTTTTACGGAAGGACCACTCCTCGCGCATCAGTCGTCCGGCTTCGTGCCAGTCCGGTTTTTCCATGGCGAAGCGCATCTTCTGGGCGACTTCCGAGATTCGCTCGAGGCTATTCTGCACGGAGCGTTTGCCGCCGATCTGCGCTTTAAAAACTTCCCAATTGTTGATGCCATGCTGCCGCGGCTTGCCCGTATAACACACCACTATGCGGCGCTCCAACTCGTCGAGATTGACGCGCAGCTCGACGCGGTGCTCGCCTCCTGGCGGAAGTTCGATCGCTGCGGCGCCGCCAAACGCAGGTGGGTAGTGATCCTGTGTGCCGGTGGGGACGTTGATGACGATAGCCTCTGCGTCGCGGCTAATGTGAATCCAATCAACCTTGCTCTTCCCTGCTCCGGTGTAGCGGTCCAGCCCCGCGCAGATGGCCACAGCCATGGCGCTTGAGCCGCCGATGCCCGCCCCGTTGGGGGCTTCCGAATCTGTAGTGAGCGTGAAGCCGCCCTGCGGCTGAAAAAATTTAACGATTTCCGCAAGGAGCGGCAGTTTGTAGCGTTTGGTTTTCACGAGCGCGGCAAACGACGCGAAGCTCTCTTCCCGTTTGATATCGCGAGAGACGAGCTTAATCCTCTCATCCCAGGGTGCATGAGTCTGAATCACGCATGAGGCGTAACGCGAAATGGCCGCGTTTAATGTGACCGAGCCTGGATGAAACAGATAGAGCGGCCAGATGTCGAGCGTGCTTCCAGCAAAATCAACGCGGGTGGGAGCCTTGGATTCAATGATCATGAGTGTCCGTCGTGTCTGTATCGGGTGACGAAGGAAATGAATGTGAGCACTGGGAGCTTAGCCATGAAATCACACCTCTTGTCCAAACGCGCCAGTATCCCACAGCAACACACCCAAAGAGCCAGCCGCTTGAATGTATGAGGGCTTAACGTGCATGCGTGGCCGTAATAGAGAATTTTAGCCCGAGCGCATGCATTACACGGATAATGGTGCCAAATTCCGGATTGCCCTCTATGCTAAGAGCTTTGTAGAGGCTTTCGCGGGATAATCCCGCTTTCCTTGCGATCTGCGACATACCACGGGCGCGAGCAATGGTGCCGAGCGCCTTGGCAATAAGGGCCGGATCGTCGAGAGCTTCTTCCATATAGGCATTGATGGCTTCCGCGCTGTCCAGATATTCAGCAGAGTCATAGGGAAAAGTTCTTGTTTTCTTTTTTGCCATACTTCAGTTCTCCAAGTTAGCCGCAAGCATTTTTGCCGTCTTGATGTCCTTGCTTTGTGTGCTTTTATCGCCTCCGCACAACAGCACAACTAGCGTCTTCCCCCGCGACACAAAATAAACCCGATAACCTGGACCGTAGTGAATCCGAAGTTCGCTAATACCCTCCCCGACAGGCTCAACATCACCGGGGTTGCGAAGCGCTGGCCGATCAATCCGTGCGGCAATCTTCGCTCTGGCGCGGTGGTCACGAAGTCCGACCATCCAATCAGAGAAAGCTGCTGTTTTACGGACTTCAATCATGTAGGATTGTATCCTATAGGATACAATAGGTCAAGCCTAGAGAGAGATGACTGTTAGATGGAACTCCGTCGGACAGCATGGCTACAGCATATCTACTTCCCTGTGCCGCCGGCAGCGCGGTTGCGAATCATCAGCTGCGGTCCCGTGTCCTTTTTCTCCTGGGCAAGGGCGGGGTTCGGTTCGAAGCAGCGCCGGCATCGCGCCTCGTACATGCCACCGGCGCCGACGACGATGAGTTCTTCACTTTCCACGAGGCGTTGCGTATGCACCGCGGGATTGCCGCACCTCATGCAAATGGCCAGCAGCTTGGTGATTTCTTCCGCAATGGCCAGCAGCCGCGGCATGGGTTCGAACGGGCGCCCTCGATAGTCGGTGTCAAGTCCAGCGACGATGACGCGCTTTCCGAGATTGGCGAGCTTGGTGCACACATCGACGATCTCTTCGCCCAGAAATTGCGCTTCGTCGATCCCGATGACTTCCGTGCGAGGGGAAAGCTTTTCCATGATTTCGGAGGCTTTAATCACGTTATCCGAAGAAATGCCCAACCCCGAATGCGAAACGATTTCATTGGCCGCATAGCGTTCGTCAATCGCCGGCTTGAAGATCTGCACGCGCTGCCGCGCGATCTCAGCGCGGCGCAGACGGCGGATCAATTCTTCGCTCTTGCCGGAAAACATCGGGCCGACCACGACTTCGATCCAGCCCATGTTGCCTTTGACAATGTCCACTCTCAGGTCTCCTGACTGCCCTGCCACCAATTCTAACCCGCGGTGCGCGCCGCTCTGCCATACATCTTCGCATTGTAGAACGGCGCGAAAGCCGTGATTACCGCAACGCGAAAAGATTCGTCGCGTTGTATCAAATCGCTCGAGAGGACGCCCCACGCGCCTTGCCCGTCACGAATGCCGACCGCGCCTGCAAAACGATCGATGGCATCGGCCAAGTCAAATCCGCGCTCCAGAACTTCATGCGCGAGTTCCTCAGGTAGTTCGATGCCGCCGGAACGTCCGTAAAAGCCCTTTGTGCCGTCGCTTACGTAAGCCCAGCTTTCCAGGAAGACGCGGCGGCTTCTATCATCCTGCAAAACCTCAAGACCGCCTTCCAGTCCGACAAAGTAGCGCCAGGTCTTACGAGTTTCGCGGGCCATCCGCACGAGCGCTTCCACGCGCTGGCGAGCTCCTCGCATCAGCTCTTCACAAGAGGATGGCGTCGGGCTGACGCCACTTTCGACGTCCACGCCGACGACCTCGAAGTCACCATCCGGAATGAGCTTCGGTGCAAAGGCGTCCAGAGCTTTCATCACAGCTCTGAGCTTTGGCTTGCGAGTGCTGCCAACGGCAACAATGATCTTCTTCATGAAGGCAACAAAAGGGACTCCTAATTCTAACGAGAACGGGCTGAGCATACCACGCAGAATTCGCAAGCCTGAGGAAAACTTCAAGAGAGAGAGGGAGCGGCTTGCGGGAATGGAACGCTGAAGTTATTTCCCCGCGCAAATCGTGATGGCACGGTTTCTCTTCGACGCGCGATAGCGTTCAGGTGACTTGGCAGATTGACGGCATCGCTTCTTTCGCTGGGGACTATCGGAGCACAAAAATCCTTTGCATGTATGAATTCCTTCGCAAAGGCGACATAATAAACGCGTTCACGCAATCGGCGCGTTACCCCCATGGTCTGCCCAGAGTGCAGCTACGAAAACCCGGAAACCTCGGTGCAGTGCGCAAAGTGCACGACGCCGCTCCCACTCAGTGACCAAACCTTGGCCACCAGCGGGCGAGGTTGGTCCGTGCCCGCTGCCGACGGCGTCATTGCCTCCTCACCCCTACTCCAACTAAGTCCAGGCGCTTCCATCAGCAGCCGCTATGAAATCGTTCGCCTCTTAGGCCAAGGCGGAATGGGCGCAGTCTACCAAGCCCACGACAAAGAGTTGGAACGGCAGGTGGCCATTAAGGTGATTCGCGCCGATATGGCGGCCAATCCCGAAATTCTCCGCCGCTTTAAACAGGAATTGATTCTTGCGCGGCAAATCACTCATAAGAACGTCATCCGCATTTTTGATCTGGGCCAGGCCGACGGCGTCAAGTTCATCACCATGGAGTACATCGAAGGCGAGAACTTGCAAATCGTCCTTCGCCGGAAGAAGAAGCTGGCGCCGGCGGAAGCGGCCAACATCCTCGCTCAGGTCTGCCGCGCGCTGGAGGCGGCGCACAACGAGGGCGTGATCCATCGCGACCTCAAGCCGCAGAACATCATGCTGGACAAAACCGGCCGGGCTTACGTGATGGACTTCGGCATCGCGCGCTCGATGCTTGGCGCGGGCATGACACAAACCGGCGCCTTGATCGGCACGCCGGACTATATGTCCCCGGAGCAAGCGAAGGGACAATCCCTCGATGCGCGATCGGACCTCTTCAGCGTGGGAATTATTTTCTACGAAATGTTGAGCGGGCAGGTGCCCTTCAACGCGGACACCACCATGGGGAAGCTCTGGATGCGGACCAACGTCCCCGCCAGACCGCTCGGAGAACTCGACAAGACCATTCCGCAGCCGCTCAGTGACATTGTGCGGAAGTGTCTGGAAATCGATCCTCAGAAGCGCTTTGCCAGCGCGGCGGAAATGCTGCAACACATAGAAATGTGGCTAGGGCCTGCGGCCGGGACGCGAATCATTGCCGCACCGCTCGCCGCTTTGCCTGCGTATACAAAATGGGTGGCCGCTTCACTGGGAGTGGTTGTGATTGCGGGCATTTTATTCTTTCGTTCGAGAGTAAGTCCGTTCCCCATGGGTCCTCATCCACCAGTGACACTGCTGATCGCGGATTTCGACAACAAGACCGGAGATTCTGTGTTTGACGGCACGCTCGAGCCCATGCTTGGCATAGCCCTTGAGGGCGCGCCATTTATCTCGTCTTTCAATCGCGGCCAGGCGAAGAAGGATGGCTTGCGCCTACAGCCTGGAGCGACGCGCATGGATGCCGCCCTATCTCAACTCGTTGCCGTGCGAGAAGGTGTGAACGTTGTGGTGACCGGTTCGATTACGCAGGTAGGAAGCGGTTACAAAGTTTACGTGGCCACCCTTGATCCTGCCACTGGTAAATCAATTCTCACGGAACAAAGGAACGCCTCGAGTAAACAGGACGTGCTTGCCGCCGCCGGAAAACTCGCGGAGAGCATCCGCAAGGGGCTGGGTGACACGACGCCGGAGTCCGTACAGTTGTCAGCAGCCGGCACGTTTACCACCAGTTCGCTCGAAGCGGCACATGCTTACGCTCTTGCGCAGGATCTGCAGTGGGCCGGCAAATGGGAAGAGGCCATACCGCATTACGAGCAAGCGATCCAATTCGATCCGAATCTCGGTCGCGCTTATGCGGGCCTCGCTTCCACGAGCGAGAACATGGGCCGCCGCAAAGATGCAGAGAAGTATTATCAGCTTGCGCTCGCGCACATCGATCGCATGAGCGACCGCGAGAAATACCGCACCCGTGGCGGCTACTACCTTGCTAACCGTGAGCCGCGCAAAGCCATCGAGGAATATTTGGCTCTCGTTCAGCAGTTTCCTTCGGACGGCGTTGGCTATTCCAATCTCGCTCTGGCCTATTTTTATCTCCGCGACATGCCCAAAGCTTTGGAGGAGGGCCGCCACGCCGTCGAACTTCTGCCCAAAGCCCTGCTCCAATTAAATAATCTTGCCCTCTACGCGGTGTATGCAGGCGATTTCGCAACAGCGGCCGATCAAGCGCGCAAAGTAATCGCTCAAAATTCCTCTTATGTGAACGCCTATGGCGCTTTGGCCATGGCCCAGACCGGTCTAGGCCAGGCCGGCGAGGCGGAACAGACTTATTCAAAAATGGCGGCGATCAGCGCAAGGGGCTTGGTGATGGCGATGATGGGGCGGGCCGATCTTTTGCTTTATCAAGGACGAACGAAGGAAGCGAACACGCTACTTCAAAAAGCGTTTAGCACTCCATCCGTAAAAGCCGATGATTCAACTCTCGCCGCCCAACTTTTAGTGCTTGCGGAAGCGAAACTTGCAGAGGGGGAGCCTTCTGAAGCGGTCGCCGATGCGAAATCCGCACTCACGCATGACAATGGCGGAACGGTGCAGTTTTCCGCCGGACGAATTTACATCGAAGCCGGACAAGATGCGGCAGCGCAATTGCTTGCCTCCCAACTCTCTTCTCATTTGGATCCTGATGATCAGGCCTACGCGAAACTGCTCGAAGCGGAAGCAAATTTAAAACGGGGCGATGCCCGGCGCGCAGTCGCATCGTTCGAAGAGGCACAAAAACTGGCAGACACCTGGATCGGGCGCTTTGATCTTGGCCGAGCGTACATTGCAATGGGTGCCTATACGGAAGCGGATTCGGAATTCGAAAGGTGTATGAAGCGCCGCGGCGAGGCCAGCGCCATGTATCTCGATGATGTGCCGACTTTCCGTGCATTTCCGCCCACCTACTATTACTTGGGCCGCGCTCAAGAAGGACTCAAGAGTCCCGCAGCCGCCGATTCGTACAAATCCTTCCTTTCCATAAAAGAGAAAGGCGATGAGCTAGGCCTTATCGTGGACGCGCGCCGACGACTCGCGGGGCATTAGGAACAGCCAGCTTCGTCGCGCAAAAAGGATGAAGTCTCGCTGCACATTCGAATCTCAAAGAAGGGAATTCCAACCCTGCCTCAGTGTTAACAGAGATGGAATGCCACCCCGACGATGAATCCTGGACTTTTACAGAACGTTGAACGCCACTGAGATGGCGTTCGCCCCATTCTGCGGACTGGTTACCAACGCCTTTAGGGTGTAACCGTTCCCCACCTTGTTCACTCCCAGGCTGCTGAAAACAGCTACCCCGTTGTTCCCCGTTGTTACCACGGTCTGGCCGGTGAGTGAAGCTCCGGTTGAATTGGATGCCAAGCTCATCTGCACTGTCGCTCCACTAAGGCTGTGGCCCAGGTTGTCCGTCACAAGAACCTTGACCGCCGGCGTTATCTGCGACGACGCCGACGACGTATTGCTCGGCTGCACCGTGAACACGATCGAAAGTGTCGAAACCACGCTTAAGGTGAAGGACGCAGTCGCAGTTTGTTGCGGCGAGCTTGAGTCGGCTGCTCTCACCGTGAAGCTGAAGCTGCCTGTGGCCGAGGCTGACCCACTGATGACACCCGCACTGCTCATGGTTACTCCCGGAGGCAACTCCCCGCTGCCGAGAGACCAAACGATTGGCGCATTGCCGCCACTCGATGTAAGAGTCTGGCTGTAAGCAGTCTTGTACAACGCATCCGGCAAGGCCCCCGCAGGAGTGGTTATCGTCAGCAGCGCAGCGACGCGGATGCTGAGCGAAACGGTGGCCGACTGCGCAGGATTACTTGAGTCCTGAGCCTTGGCCGCGAACCCGAACGTGCCCGTGACACTGGGCGTGCCGCTAACGACCCCGCCGCTGCTGAGAGCCATTCCTGGGGGTAGTGTGCCCGCGCTAACATTCCAGACTTGCGGAGCGAGGCCTCCCGTAAATTGCAACGTGATGGGATTATAAGTCGCACCGACAACAGCGTCTGGTAGTGCGCCCGCCGGAGTGGTGATGACCAATGCGGCGGTAACGCGAATGGACAATGAAAGCGACTTGCTCTGTGCCGGTGTCCCGCTGTCCTGCACCTGAACGGTGAACGCGCTGGGTGTTGCGCTAGCCGTTGTGGGCGTGCCGCTCACGACGCCCGCCGTGCTGAGCACTAAACCGGTGGGAAGTTGTCCACCGGTCAGCGTCCAGCGATACGGCGAGGTGCCACCCGTAGTCTGCAGTCCGGTGCTATACACCTTTCCGACGAACGCGTCCGGCAGCGCTCCGCCGGCCGTGTTAATCACTAGCAATGGTTTACTGCCTATCGCCACGCTGAGTGTGATTGTTTGTGAAGGCAAACTTCCGTCACCCGCCTGCACCGTGAAGGTAAAACTACCGGTCGCCGTCGGCGTTCCAGTCAGTGTGCCATTGGAATTCAGGGTCAATCCCGCGGGTAGCTGGCCGCTAACGAGCGTCCAGGCGATGGGAGAGATTCCTCCGTTCGACTGGAACGTGAAGCTGTAGGGAACTCCGAAGATCGCATCTGGGAGCGGTCCCGCAGTCGTTGAGATTGCTAGCAAGGACGCGATCCGGATTGTTATGGTCACACTTGCAGTCTGGGACGGGCTGCCCGAATCCTGGACTTGTAGCATCATGGTATTCCCGGCTGAATTTACTTGCGTGGGAGTCCCGCTGATCACGCCGGCCGTACTCAGGCTCAAACCCAAAGGCAGCACTCCGGATGTTAACGTCCAGGTTTGGTTGCCCGTGCCGCCGGTGCTGTTGAGATTCAATGAATAGGGCACGTTCACGATCCCATCCGCTCCTCCAGGCGTGGTAATCAGGAGCGGATTAGCAATACGTAGCGTTGCCGTCTGCGTGACCACGGTGGGCGGCGTAAAAGAGTCCGTAACCTGTTCCGTGAAAGTGAAACTTCCTGCGGAAGTGGGAGCACCTGAGATCTGCCCTGAACTTGGATCCAAATTCAAGCCTGGGGGAAGCGCCCCGTTGGAAATAGATACTGTGTGTGTCCCGAAACCTCCGAAAATACTTAACTGCCCCGCGTACCCGTTGCCTACCACTCCATCCGAGAGGGTGGAGGACAAGATCGCCAGCGTTGCGGAAGGGATGGTGACACCCGTGTTCGCAGCGTGCGCCACCGCTACTGGGAGCAGGCTATTCGAGAGAAGGTTCTGCATAACCGTGTGGTCGGAAACATTGGCTCTAATGATGAGCTGTCCGGTTTCGCCAGGGTTAAGAGCCATCGTGGCATTGGTAACGGAAGGATCAAGAAGATCCGGATCTCCAAGACTTCCCGCGGATGTGAACACGGGGTTCGGGATATTTGCAACTACGATGTTTTGAATCTGTTGCTTCAGGTCGCAGCCTTGCGCCACAGGCACGAGGTATTGCTTCGTCAGAATCAATTGCACGTTGACGCCTGCGGGCAGCGGAGCCTTCTGGAAAAGCTTCACAGCATAGGATGTGGTCGTATTCCCAACATTCGTCACCGGGTAGGTCGCATCCGTTACCGATTGATTGGCGATGGCAGGATTGGCGATAGCGGGATTGGCAATCGCCGGATTCGCGATGGCGGGGTTCGCGATGGCCGGATTCAACGCCACAACGAGAGCAGGATTGGCAATCGCCGGATTGGCGATGGCAGGATTGGCAATCGCCGGATTCTCGATGGCAGGGTTCGCGATAGCGGGATTGGCGATGGCCGGATTGGCTATGGCAGGATTGGCAATCGCCGGGTTGTGCGTTTCGGCGGACAGCACGGCGGGATTCGTAAAACCGAAATTATCAGGATCAAGAAGCAGGGGCGCGGCGGGATCAGGATTGAAAGTAACGAACCCTTGCAAACCGCCGGAGACAAGGGCTCCTCCAGGCGCCGCAATCTCCTGCGCGTTCACAGCAACGCTAGCTGTGGGATTGGCCGACTGAATAAACACGGCCCTGGCGATACTGGATTGCGGAGGAATAGTGACGTCGAGCGAAGTCTGCAAGCTAAATTGCAGTAACGAAGCCTGTCCCTGAAGGTCCGGCTGCCCGTTGGCCAGCGCGGGCTGGTTCGCGATCGAGATTCTGAAACTTCTTTGTTGCGAGGTCATATTCCGCAAAGTAACGGTGAAGGCGCGTTGGAGCAGTTGTGCCGGGTTGGCGGCCGAGAAACCCAACGGCTTGGAATTTCCCAGGGATCCAACGGCTAGTCCCGGAGAGACAATGGAGGTGTAGATGTTTTGGTTCCGGGAAGCAACGAATCCGTCGTTAACGCCGATTTGGCACGCCGTCACCGTTTGCGTCGGATCAAAGACGCTCGTGTTTGTGCTTCCTGCGGGGTTTGAGGCCGAAAAAGGAGGCTCATAGTGTGTCCAGTTACCGTCGGAAGGTGGCACGACGTCGCGATTGTCCGTCCACACCGCATGGAACACGGGCAGATTGGCGGAATTCGTATTGAATATCCATTTTCCGTTTTGAAAGAGGAAAGACGGAGCGGGCGCGATATCAATGTAATCTCCGAAAAAAGGCACGGTGCCTTGTTCGAACATGGGCAGGTCCGGCACATCTACCTGCAGTTGCTCGGCCTCGTTCAATGTGTCAAACGGATTGATTCCGAAAAGATAGCGGGATATCCGGAAAGGAGTAAAATTCGGCACGCCCACGCTGCCGGAAGATAGTGGAGTCGCTTGCGCGCCTTGCACATCAACGGTATGCCGCCGGGTCGTCAGGGGCGGCGCCGCGTCACTCAGATAAGGATTGAAGACTGCACTCGATCCCGGATTGCCGACCAGTTCTCCCTCGAATTGCAGGGTCTCGGTATAACTGCTCAAATCCGGGTTCACTGTGAAGTATCCGAGGGTGTGATCCTCGCGAAAATCAAAATAAGCCATCGACACCTTGCCCGCGCTGAAACTCAAGCTAGGCATGAGCTGGTGGCCCCGGCCAGAAAGGTTGCCAAACGGATTACCGATGTCATCGAGCACCTGTCCGTTGTCCACCAGCGCGGGAGTGGAAGACCAATTCACGCCGTCAGCCGAAACGTTCATCATGATGCGGGCATCGCCGGAGGCTTGCCGCTGCGACCATGCGAGGTAAACCCTCCCAGTGTTATCTGCTGTGAGCGCGGGGAAGGCTTCCGTCCGGAATGATGCGGTGGTGGTTCCCTGGTCGAACGGGCATCCAGCAGGCGGGGGCACGGTCGTGCTGCATGACGTGGGGAAAAGCACCGCGTCTATGGACTTGCTAAAGGTGTCGCCTCCATCGGTGGATTTGACGATCTCGATCGCGTCCGACTGCGAACTGGTCGCGAACCTCCGCCATGCGACATAGATCGTAGCCGCGCCATTGTTCGCGCTGCTCGGATCCACCACGATGATCGTGCCTTGATTGACGGAGTTGCTCTCGCTTACCTTGATGGGCTTACTCCACGTTGCGCCGCAGTCTGAGGAAGTTGTAAACATGATGCGCGTGCTTTGCTGGTTTCCATTAAAACTGGTGTACGCCAGGTAGACCATTCCTGCGGGAATCGTCTGCGTCCCTTGCGTCCCGTCTGACTTGGTGTAAGGCACGCTGCATGTCGCCGTTCCACGGGGAATGTCTGTGGCGATCCACGGCTTATCAAGAAACTGCCCAGAATTGCCACTGTCTACGACCACCGTCCCGAGATACTGCAACGGGTCGGTCGGCGAAAGATTCGTCAGGCTCCCGTTGGTGCGAGTTGCGTCCCCGTTTTCCTTATTGTCGTTGTCGATGAACCGCGACACGAAGACCACGCCGGGCGCGTTTGTTCCGCGATTAAACGCAATCCCGCTATAGAAAAAGAGCCCGTTCGTTCCTGCTCGAACCGTCGGGTCGGCCGCCGCTTGGAATCCGTGCAGAGGTGAGGCTATTCCTGCCGCAGAACTATCCAGCGGAAACCCGGGCAGCAGCGTACTCTGCCATGTTTGTCCCCCGTCAAACGACTTGAAAAGGCCCACCCAGGCATCTGCCCGCTCACTCTGTCCCGCCAGTCCCGCTATGTCCACCGTGCGGTAGTCGTTGGCGCCGCCAAGCAAGTGCAGTGTGTTGCGCGTAGAGACCGCAAGCGAGGGTTCATTCTGACGCTGAAGGAAGGGATCCCCGTTGGTCCACCCGGTGCCCGAAACCATGTTGACGTTCGCGCCAGCCACCTGCGCCGCCGCCGGAGCCACCCCCACAAACGCTGCAACACATACCAATCCGAAGACGGCGCACAGCAAGCGAATTGACAATCTCATCGTAAGCTCCTGGAGACAGTAACATCTCGATGCATGCTGGGCACCCGGAGTGAATAGGCACCTTTGCGGGGATGGCCCAAAAACAGATCTTGCTGGCCAGAGTCTAGAGGGACGCGGCGGGGAACATACCACGTACTGACCGAACGCGGCGAGATTCTGTCCTGCAACCCTCGTAAAGTCAAGAAAAGATTCGTCTCGTCTTCGACTTCTTGACAAAAAATTTGAAAACGCTATGATTATTTCAGGCAGTTCTGCAGGCTCTCAGTGCGGCGGCATTCTAGCCGCCTTTTTTATTTTTGGGCCGCACTATAGCACCGCCACTCCTGGCTATGCTCTTTCTGCCGTTTCGCAAGACGATTCGAGGAACCCAGCCGGCCAATGAAGCCAAGGCCTATCCTTGTTGCATAGAAATCTAAGTCCTTTAGAATAAACACTTACGAAAAACAGGGAGGTAAGAGGATTCGGACGGCAAACCTTAATTTCATCAATTCTGATCGACCGCCGAAACTGATCTGTCGCTCGATCTGAGCAACGGCATCTCGCGCCCGCGAGCCGACACTTTTTCCACTGACTCTATTTCGCCGTTTCGCACCAGCAGCGCATCATCGAAGTTGTTGACCGTAGGACAAACGTGCCGCGGCAGGAGATAAAGCGCTTCGCCAATCTGTGGACCTGCTGCACCTCCTTCGACCTCCAGCGGTAAATGCTCTTCGCTGGGTGAAAGCGGAGTTAGCTCCGGATGTCCCACTACAACACATGTGGGTACGCCGGAGTCAGCCGAGACGGCCTTGTGCCCGGCATCGCAGGTGACAATCCCCGCTCGTGGATGACTGACCGCGCGGCTCAACACCAGCACGGCCGGCCGATAGCCGTACTCGTCGGGGAGCTGTGCCAGGCTCGAAGCATCAGAATAAAGCACGGTGCCAGGCGAAATCCGGTGGATGAATCCTCCCGCACGAAATCCTTCGTAAGAAATCGAGCAAGGCAATGTCGGCGTCCCCGCCGTGATCACTTCCGGCACATGCACTCCAATGCGCTCGATCTCTCTCACGATTTCCAGCAAGCGATGGTAGCCGTGGTGCGCCGCCACAGTCCGTTCGCGCTCATCTGTTTCTCGATGTTGGCCGTCATAGTAGTGCAGTCCGCCAAATTCCAAGCCGTTAGCTCCAATCGCACGCACCAGTCTGACAACTTCTCCTCCATGGCCCTCTTCGATTCCAGTCCGGTTCATGCCAGGATTTATGTCGAGAAAAACTCCCAACCGGCTGCCGCGCCATTGCTGCAGTTGTTCCGCGTTCTCGGCCAAAACGGAAATGCGCACCTGCGGAAACTGCTCCGCGATTTCCCGCACTCGCCGCGCATTTGCACCAATAGACGGATACGCCAGGAGCACATCAGCCGCACCGCACTGGCAGGCCACCAGCAGCTCCAGCGTGGTCGCACACTTGAAATTGCGGATGCCGCGCTCGACCATCATTCGCAACGTGTAGCCCAGCTTCGCCGTCTTGATGTGCACGCGCCAGCGATCCGCATCACCGCCGAGCAGCGTCAAAGTCCGATCAATATTGGAAGCAATGATTTCCGGATACACCACCAGCGCAGGAGTCATCACGTCTTCCATGCCGGACACTCTGTAGCGCGGGTCCCAGGCGAATTCGTTGATCATGGATTTCTGTGCAGTCATGGCGTCCTAGATGATAACGCGTACGTTGCCGATTCCGCACTCCGTTGTAGTGGCCGGTCTTTAGACCGGCTCTTCCCTGCAAATCACAGAAAGGAGCGACAAACGTCTCGCATCTCGGACTTGCTCGCGGAAGCGCATCAAGTATCCGGCGAGAGCGCCTGTTGACCACCTCCACCGCCGATAGTAGGCTCTCCGAACTTCCATGAACCCAAAGGATCCGGACTCAGCCGCGCGTCCTCAATCATCCGAGTTGATTCGCGGCCTCGGTCTCTGGTCGGCAGTGGCGATCGTGATCGGCGACATCATCGGCACGGGCATTTTTCTCGTCACCAGCGACATGGCCCGCGCCGTGGGCTCCGCCACTTTGGTTTTTGCCGCCTGGCTCATCGGCGGACTCATCGTTCTCTTCGGCGCCTTCTGTTATGCCGAACTGGGCGCGGCATTCCCCAAGGCTGGCGGCCCTTACGTTTATCTCAACAACGGCCTCGGTCCTCTCTGGGGATTTCTTTTCGGCTGGATGAGTTCCTTTCTCGAGCGCCCTGTCGGCATGGCCACACTGGCCGCCGGATTTCTGCGCTTCCTAGGATTTCTTTTCCCGGTCGTTGCTACACCTCTATTCACAAGCCATATCGGACCCTACGAGTTCACACTCACCGCGGCCCAGCCACTCGCGGCTCTCGTGGTGATAGCCGTAACGGCGGTCAACTATTTGAGCGTGCGTCTCGGCGGCGCCATCCAAGTCCTGCTGACATCTCTGAAGATCGCCACAATCTTGTTGATTGTCGCCGCGGGCTTCCTGTTCGGAAAGCCACACGCGATCGCAGCCGCGCCCATTGTCACAGATCACGGTGCGGCCCTGTTCAACCTGGGAACGATCGGTGCCGTGCTCACCGCGCTCGTCCCCGCCATGTGGGCCTACAACGGCTTCAACGATCTCGGCGACGTAGGCGAAGAAATTCAGCATCCTGAAAAAAATATTCCGCGAGCTATTATCCTGGGATTGCTTACGGTGGGCGGTCTGTACTTGCTCGCGAACGTCGTTTATTTCCGCATCCTGCCATTCGCAGCGATAGCGCAATCGCAGCACGTCGCTTCTGATGTTGTGCAGACGTTTGCCGGCTCTCGCGGCGCCACGTGGCTAACGATCGCCATGGCCATCTCCGCGCTCGGTGCGCTCCATGTCGTGGTCCTTACCGGTGCACGCATTCCTTACGCCATGGCACGCGACGGCGTCTTCTTCCAGTTCGCCAACCGCATCCATCCTTCTTTTCGCACTCCCAGCGGTTCGCTCATCTTCCTCGGCTCCATCGCCGCACTGCTTGCACTCAGCGGAACATACGAAGAGCTCTATTCTCTTTTCGTCTTCGCCGTCTGGATTTTCTTCGCGCTAACAGCGATCGCCCTGCTCCGCCTGCGCAAAACCAAGCCCGACCTTTCCCGCCCATACCGCGCCTGGGCCTATCCGTTGACGCCCCTCGTCTTCTTGGTCGCCGCGATCGCCCTCACCGCGAACTTGTGGATGGTGCGCCCCATCCGCTCTTCTCTGGGCCTGCTAGTCATCCTCGGCGGCATTCCATTCTTCTACCGTTGGCGCAAGATGGCGCCCTCCTCGGGCGCATCCGACGAACAGACGTAGGTTATCGAGATTTTTCGCCGCGCTTGCGAACCCAAGTATCAATGTGGTGAGGGAGGAAAGAATGGAGCGGCCTATCGGAATCGAACCGACACCTGAACCTTGGCAAATCTGCAGAGAAAGGATTGTCAAGGACTTACGAGGCCTTTTCAGGAACATAGAGTAGCGTTTAGAGCGGTCAGAAACACTTAATGTTCCTTCAGTTGTTCCCACGCGGAAGGCGGGTTGGCACCCTCTATCCTTGAACCGCGAACGGGTTTAGGTATTCTACTCAGGTCTTGTATCGTTGGTCCGCGAGTTCGCAATTGTTTTCGTGTAGGGGACTGCGGAGCTTTGGTAGCGCGCCTGCCTTGGGCGCGCACTATCCGACTCCAACAGCTCTATCAACTACTTCAACTTCTTTGTGGTTTCAGTAATTTGGGGAATCTGCTTTTCGCTCAAAGCTAACCCCAATGGCATGAAAAGATCGCGTTCTGGCACACTTTTGGCACAGGGGATACGCCTGCGTTGTAGCTCTAGCGCTCGGGCATCTTCAGAACGATTTGGTAGTGCCCGTCGATTTTCTTAAACATCCTCAAGCGGAATCGTCCCTCCCGCATCCCTCAGACTCGGTGGACGAATAACGGACGATGTGGAAGTGACCGAAATACTTCCGGCTTGACGACCATTCCGCTCAGTTCATACAGGTCGATGCAATGCCGCGTCTGCACGTGCCAGCCGTACCATACCAGCCGCAATGACTCTACGGCTGGCCGGACAAGTCGCTGACCCATTCTGTTCAGTCCATGTGGTCGCCGCTGCCCGAGTGGAACATTACCCCGGTCTTCGGATTCCCCATGGACAGGCGTTACGCGTCCAAGATTTCGCCAGTTGCCGGGTGACGGCAACCGCTTGAGCGCTGCCTCACGTCTTAGATCCATTCGCAAAGCTCTTCCAAATGGATCTGTTAACTCTCAACGAGTCACCCGTGTAGTCCGTCCATTGAAGCCCTCGTAATTCGCCTTCACGAAGTCGACGCAAAGGACGCCGTGGCGATCACTACTTTGGGCAACATCCGCGCTGCTACTGTCATCAACCGCGTGAGTATCATGCGGGTCGCCTGGACCCTCCGCTTCTCCTAGATCTTGAGGCTAATTTACTTGCAGATTATGATTAATACGCCGTTCGGGCTAGGATGGTGCGGCGCTGAACCATTACGAAGTGTTATGCATTCCGGTTGACGCAGACGAGGGAATCATACGGTCCGCCTTCCGAAGACTTGCACGCCATTACCATCCCGACGCAGGCAGGGGATCATCGGCTGAAAAATTCCGGGAGCTCACAGACGCGTACGAGACGCTACTAGATCCCGTCCGCCGAACAGCCTACGACGGTTGACTCGCTGGGCGTTCAACAGCAATTCCGATTCGCGTCACACAGGTCAAGGAAAGCCGCCCGGCGCCTGTTTCCGTGGTGCCGTTGGAACCCGCCTTCGCATCGCGATCCATGTCGGGACTGCATTTTCTGATGGATGAGGTGTTTCGTTCCTTTGAGAGAGAGCTGTTCTTCAACTGGCCGTTCCTGTGACGGTGATTTCTGATTGCTGCCGGTCGTGGACGGAAAGACCGCCTTAGATTTCCTTGGCTCTCACAATCACGACCGTAGCGTCGTCTTCCGGGGCTTCCGCCGGGCTGAAAGCGGCCACTGCGCTATAGATGGCATCGGTCAGGCGCTCTACTGAGTCCTGCTGGTGAGCAGCAACCACGGAGAGTAGCCTGTGGCGAGAGAACTCCTCATCGTTTGGACCGTGGGTTTCGACGACGCCATCGGTATAAAGCACGAGAAGGTCTCCCGGGTGGAGTTCGAGCGATGCCGACTGAAAATTGACATCGGTCAGCAATCCCAGCACGGGCCCGCCGGTTTCGAGCCAGAGGGCTTCGCGCGTCCCCCTTATCAGGAGCGGTGGCTGGTGTCCCGCGTTGATGTACGACAAATGGCTCGCAACGGGATCGAGGATGGCGTAAAAGAGGGATGCAAACCGTTCATCATCGGTGAGTTCGTAGATGACCTTGTTAGTTCTCGCGAGAATCTGTTCGAGGCTGGCCTCCTGATGGACATTGGTACGCAGGGCGATCTTCACGGCAGGCATGAACAATCCTGCGGGAACGCCTTTGCCGGCGATATCCGCGATCACAATTCCCAGCCTTCCGTTGGGCATTTCCATGAAGTCATATAAGTCACCGCCGATAGCCTTTGCGGGTTTCATCCGCGCGCCGATCTCGAACCCGGGAACGCTTGGGGGATGATGCGGCAACAAACGGCGCTGCACTTCAGCAGCCAGTCGCATCTCCCTGGCCAACTCTTCCGCCTGTGATTGCACCGCACCGGTGAGTAGCGCGCGCTGGCTGGTGAGCCGGTTGACGAAAAGCACGACCGTGGTGAAGCCGACGGCCGCTACGACGTTGCGGACCGGGTGTCGCCAGCCTGCGTGATCGGGCAGTCCGAACCAGTCGCTCAAACCGACGCAGATCAATACCAGAAGGAGGCTTGTGCCCAACCTATGGATGAGAGCACTCAGCGCCAGAGGCAGAAAATACAAGAACGCAAGGGAAAGGCTGAGGACCAAGTGATCTGCATAGGCAATTGCGGCAATGCCAGCCAGAACGAGCGCGGACAACAAGTAGAACGGTGCTTCTTTTGCGCTTGGTTTCAAAGTCCATTCGCCTCATCTACCAATGGGACTAGACGCAAGTCCGGCTAATCCCTGGTCCCTCCAGCGGCTTCCGCCTTGTTCCGTGGGAACCCGGAAGGTTATCCCGCAGTCAATCGCCAGAAGACCCAGTTGGGCTGTAATACTCCTGAACGAACAGCCTCGCCGCAATGAGCTTGCCGTTTGCGTCGCGAATGATCAAGGGCGTACCCGTCTTGGGATTGACCAAGGCAACGCGTATTTTCCGTGGCGGCCCGGAAGTCGCCGGATTCGACGAAACGTAGGTGATGACGTACCGCAACCGAAGATTCTCCATGATGTCGTCGTACACGGCGGGAATCCCGACAATGGAGTTCGGCGAATAGGCACGTCCGCCGGAAACTTTCGCGAGCGCTTCCAGGCGCTTCTCGGCGGCGCTCCAGTCAATCTGCGCAAACGCAGCCTTTGCTCCGTATACGGAAGCTTCCCTACGCAGCAACTCACCCAAGCCTATGGTATAGATCGGAGTCCCCACATTCCGGGCGAGCTGCAAGACGTCTTCATAGGTGGCCTTACTGAACGTATCGATCCCGCTGGAAACGACGACTAGCGCTTTGCGCCCGGTCAGGGTTCGGGTCTGATTCAGGGCTTCGCTTAAAGCGTCGTACAGGTTGGCCTCAGAAAAGCCTGGCGTCGTCAAGCGGTCGAAGGCAGCGTCGAGACGGTCATGCCCGTCGCGGGAGTCGGCGAGCGTGTCCAGTTTAGAGTCATATTTGAAGACCGCGACCTTGTCATCGCGCCCGAGGACTTCGAGAAGCCGGCGTCCAATCTCAGGAACTTCCGTACCAAGGACTCTGTTCAATTCGTGATAGCGTCCACCGAACTCCATCAGTAACGCTACAGTGACGGGGGCGTGTTCGATTTCGACGGTTGCATTCTTCTGAAGGACGCCATCTTCGTAAACCGCAAAGTTCTCGCGTCGAATGTTCGGTACGAAGTAACCGTTCCGATCCTCGACCATAAGCTTGAGCGTCACCGTGCGGCTCGAAGGAGTAAACTCAATCTCCGAACCTTGCTTTCCGAGGTCTCCCATGTGAAGCGGAGTCGTTGGACGCCTAGGAACCGTAACTTGAGACTCGTATCCAGGCTTCCGGCTGGCGGACGCCTGTTGGTTAGCCGCGTCTAGCGGACTCGATACAAATGGAATAAGTAGGAGAAACAGCTTGTCAAGATTTCGAAGCCTCCTGCTCATGGTTGTCTCCTTTCGACAGATCGTAAAATTCCGATCGAGTCATTCGGTGGTGGTTTTCTTGTCCTCTACCTGGAGCTGATTCTCCACGGAGAAAACTCCTGAAACGCCATTGGCGCGGACGGCGGCGACGTTTTTTTCCATCTCTGTTGCCACTACGCCGACCAACTTCACGTGTCCGTTTTTCACAACGATGTGAATCGGCGGGACCGCTTGCACCGAATAGTGCTCCAGCACTTTGTCTCCGTAGATTGCGCGATAGAGGGCACGGCGGAGGCCGTCGTCAATCGGGGAAACGGGCAGGATTTCGATGTTGTTTACCACGTGCGCGACCCCCTCGACGGTTTTAACCGCGGTCTCGGCGTCTGACTTAAGGGTGGGGAGCACGACTTCTCCGGTGAGCGCCACGGTGTCGTCCTTCACGGAAAACGCTAAGTTATCGAACACAGAATAGAAAGGAAGGAGCAGCAGTTGGTGGCGCACCTCGCGGGCAAGTTTCTGTTCGAAACGCGCCTCGTCCGGCCGCCGCTGGACCTGGCTCATTCGTGCAAGAGCATCCGTCGGGACGAGGAACGTCCAGACCCCCATCGTGATCATCCAAATCGCTCTAGACATCTGCTCACTCCTTTCACAGGGAAAAAATCGGAAATCAGCGTTCCTCCGCAGACGCCGCCACCTCCCATCGGCTACCGCAGCCGAGATTTTCACGGTGTCCGGGAACGGGGTACCCTCACGCACCAGGAGGTCTTCGGGCTGAAGATTCTCGATCATGCCATTGTGGGTCATGGTGCTGCCTGACCTCTCCAAAAATCATGTGTACTCATGTGCAATAGATGCAACATCAGCGAGATGGTTGCCTGTCAGCAGTGTGACTCGTCGGAAAACGCTACAGCGATACGAACGACAATCGTCCTATCTACTTTCGAATATGGTTGTTACAGGTAGCGTCAAGGATTTTGTGTAAATTTGAAAAAGGGTTTTCTTTCCCAGGAGCTGTTTAGGTGCGAGAGGACGCCGTAGATGATGCGGTCGCAGCTTTCGAGATTGG
>Ga0185299_10000917_pt1 | contig 67633 bp, 62 predicted proteins | sample PaiPotPPA55metaG_FD_128002 | JGI IMG/M metagenome (GOLD analysis project Ga0185299, IMG submission 128002) | Iron sulfur acid spring bacterial and archeal communities from Banff, Canada, to study Microbial Dark Matter (Phase II) - Paint Pots PPA... ... | reverse complement strand
TCCGAGGGAGGTGCCCGCCGGAGGCGCAGTTGACGTTGACTTTCCATCAACCACCAGACGCAGGGAGCCGACATGACCTGACCCACGGACCAAAAGCGCGCGTGGAGGACGACCGGAGGGAGGACGACGCAGTTCCCCGTGGGAGCGCAGCGAGTAGGGCCAGGGTTGAGAGGGATGGGCGGGCGGGAAAAGCCAGCGCAGCGACCCCATAGCCAGCGCAGCGCGGCCCGAACGAGGAGCGCCAGCGACGTAGGCAGGGCCAGACGTCACCCGAAGACGAAACCAAAAACCGTGGGGCGCCCGCGATCACGGGCGCCCCACGGCGTCGTACCTCGTAGCTAGAGGAAATCAGCCCTCTGACACGTCCCCACTCTCAGCGCCCTGCTCGACCACCAGCACCGGGCGCGGCGCCGGGACTAGGCGGACGGAGGAGCCGACCGGGAACTCGGCGACGCGGTGCGAGGGGAGGTCGGCTCGGACCTCGGTGCCGTCGCCTAGGCGCAGGGTCAGGCGGGTGGTCGCGCCTAGGAAGGTGGCGAGGAGGACCTGGCCTTCGCCGGGCAAGTCTGCGGTGCCCTTGGCGTCGGCGAGCGGCTCCAGGTCCAGATTCTCCGGACGTAGCAGCACTTTGACATCGGTGCCGGAGGCTGGGCAGTCGCCGTCTACCGGGAGTTCGCGGCCGGCCACTCGGACCTTGCCCGGCTCGAGGATCTTCCCGGCCAGGTGGTTCATGGTGCCGACGAACTGGGCCACGAAGGCGGTCGCGGGGCGGTCGTAGAGTTCGGCGGGTGCGGCGCACTGCTCTAGCCTTCCGGCGCGCATCACGGCGACGCGGTCTGCCATCGAGAGCGCCTCCTCCTGGTCGTGGGTGACGAACAGGGTGGTGATGCCGAACTCCTGCTGGATACGACGGATCTCGTCGCGCAACTGCAGGCGGACCTTCGCGTCCAGGGCGGACAGCGGCTCGTCTAGCAGCAGCACCTTGGGGCGCACCGCCAGGGCGCGGGCCAGGGCTACGCGCTGCTGCTGGCCGCCGGAGAGCTGGTGCGGGTAACGGCCGTCCATCCCGCCCATGCCGACTAGCTCGAGCAGCTCCTTGGCCTGCTTGTCCCGCTCGCTGGACGAGACCTTGCGCAGCCTTGGGCCGTAGCCGACGTTCTGGCCCGCGGTCAGGTGCGGGAAGAGGCTGTAGGACTGGAAGACCATGCCCATGTCCCGCTTGTTCGCGGGCAGCTTGGTCAGGTCGGAGCCGTCCAGCGAGACGCTGCCGCGGTCCGGCTGGTCGAAGCCGGCGACGATGCGCAGCGCGGTGGTCTTGCCGCAGCCTGAGGGGCCGAGCATGGCCACCATCTCGCCGGGCTCGAGGCTCAGGTCGAAGCCGGCCAGCGCGTGCGCGGAGCCGAAGGACCGGTGCAGGCCGGAGAGTTCGAGGCTGACGCCGCGTGCGCTCGAGGCGTCCTGGACGGGGGCGGTCACGGTGACGGACATCTACGAACTCCGGTTGCTGCCGGCGGCGCGGCGGCCGCCTAGGAAGGACACGAGGAACAGCACTGCCCAGGAAAGCAGCAGGCTGAGCAGGGAGACCGCCGGGGCCAGCTGGCCGCTGGTCGCGCCCTGGCCGTCCTGGACGATCCACACCGAGAACGGCAGGAACTGCAGGACCGAGGAGATCGTGTACTCGCCGAAGACCAGCGCCAGGGTCAGGATCGCCCCGGACAGCAGCCCGGTGCGCAGGTTTGGCAGCACCGCCCGCCAAATCGTCACCGGCCACGAGGCGCCGAGCCCGCGCGAGGCCTCGACCAGGGTCTTGAGGTCCACCGAGCGCAGCTGGGCGTCCAGTGAGCGGTAGGCGAAGGGCAGTGCGATCACCACGTAGATGATCGGCAGGATCAGCGGGAAGTTCCCGTTCTGCAGGTCCACCGTGAACTGGAACAGCGGCGTGCCCGGGTTCCCGTTGGTGCCCCAGCTGAGCACCGTCTGCACGCCGACGACGAGCGCCACCGGCGAGAGCACCAGCGGCACCATGGCCAGCGACTCGAGCAGCGGCTTGAGCTTCGGCAGCCGCAGCTGGACCGCGATCATCGCCGGGATCAGCAGCGCGTAGAGGATGACGATCGTCAGCAGCGCCACCTTGAAGGTCAGCAGCACGCTGGTGCCGAAGCCCTTCGCGGAGAAGATCTGGCCGTAGGGCGCGAGGCTGAACTGGTGCGTGCCGGGCGTGTAGAAGGTGAACCAGAAGGTCGCGGCCAGCGGCACGACGAAGTAGATCCCGAGCACGCCGAGCACGGCGACCCGCCACCAGCGCACCCGGCTCAGATCGAGGCCGCGCCGTTGCGGACGCCGCTCGCCGACCGCGGCCGGGGAGGGCGATGGCGAAATACCCGCGGAGCGCACTGTCATGATTCCAACCACTTCGCGCTGCGCTTGCGCAGCGGCAGGTAGACGGCCATCATCACTCCGCAGACGATGACGGTGTTGAAGGCCAGCGCCATGCCCAGGTCGTTCTCCCCGGCGATGACGTTGCCGGACAGGATCGAGGCGATCTGCGTGGTCACCAGCGGAACCGTGCCGTCGGTCAGGGCCTTGGCGGTCGCGTACGCGGCGAAGGAACTGCCGAAGCAGAGCACGAATCCGCCCAGCGCGGCCGGGAACAGCAGCGGGCCGCCGATGTGCCGCCAGTACTGCCAGGAGTTGCCGCCCAGGTTCGCCGAGGCCTCCTTCCACTGCTCGCGCAGGCCGTCGAGGGCCGGGAGCGTGGTGAGCACCATCAGCGGGATCAGGAAGTACGGGTAGACCACCGCGACACCGGAGAAGGTGTCGAGGGCGAAGCTCGGCCACACGGTCTGGATCCAGGACAGGAACACGCCGCCGGTGCCGATGGTGGCGATGAAGCAGAAGGCCAGCGGGATGCCGCCGAAGTTGGCCAGCACGCCCGAGGCGGTCAGCACGGCCTGCTTGAAGTAGCGGCCCCTCGACTGCGCGATCGCGTACGCCGCGAACAGCCCGACGAGCGCCGAGATGACCGCGGTGAACAGGGACAGGCGCAGCGAGGTCTCCAGGCCCTTGAGGTAGATCCCGTGCCAGGACGTGGTGAGGTTCGCCAGCGTCAGCGAACCCGTGGTCTGCGTCGTGTTCTGCGGGTTCGTCAGATGCAGGCCGTCCCAGAGGATGGCCCAGATCGGAAGGCCCAGCGCGATAGCGCAGTACCCGAGGAGCGGCAGGACCGCTCCCCAGGCACCGAGCTTCTTAACGAGGCTGATCATTAACCGAGGGCCGTGGCCCAGCCGGAGGTGACCGCGTTCTGCGCCGTGGTCAGCTCGGACGCGGTCGGGTAGCTGACCGAGCCGGAGACGGTCGGCAGCAGCTTCTCGTCCGCGGCGTCCAGGGTGCCGGCGGACTGCATCGCGGCGAACTCGGACGGACGGGCGTAGCCGCCCATGAAGCCGTTCTGGCCCTCGGCGGAGTAGAGGAACTCCTCCCACAGGCGGGCGGCGGCCGGGTGCGGCGCGTACTTGCTGATGGCCTGGTCGTAGTAGGCCGAGTACAGGCCGTCGGTCGGGATCGCGACCGACATGTCGATGCCCTTGGACTTGAGGTCCGAGGCGTACTGCGAGTTCAGGTACTCCCAGTCGATGGTGATGTCGGTCGAGCCGGCCTCGATCGTCGACTCGGTGTCACCGGTGGCGTTGAACTCGCTGTTCGACTTCAGCTTGCTGAAGTAGGAGATGCCCGGCTGGATGCTGCTCAGCGAGCCGCCGCTGGCCAGGGCCGCGGCCCACACGCCGGAGAACGCGGCGTTGGCGCTGGTCGGGTCGCCGTCCAGGGCCACCTTGCCCTTGTAGTCCGCCGTGTAGGAGGAGTCGAGCAGCTCGGCGAACGTGGTCGGGCACGGGGCCGGGGCGACCTTGGCCGCGACGCAGCCGATCGAGATGTAGCCGCCGTAGTCGGCGTACCAGGAGCCGCTGGAGTCCTTGAGCCCGGCCGGGATGTTCGCCCAGCTCGAGACCTCGTAGTCGGAGAACAGGTTGGTGTTCGGCAGGGCGTGCGAATTGCCGACGTCCACCACGTCCGGCGCCGTGGACAGGCCCTTGTCGTGCTCGATGGCGTTGATCTCGTCGCCGGAGGAGCCGTTCGGGTTGGCGTCGGTGATGCTGATGCCGTACTTGGCCTTGAACTCGGCCATCAGGGTGCCGTAGTTGGCCCAGGTCGGCGGCAGGGTGATGACGTTGAGCGAGCCCTCGGCCTTCGCGGCGGCGATCAGCGCGGTCATGCCGCCGCCGGCCGAGGCCGAGGTGACGGTCGCCCAGTTCGTCGAGCCGGAGCCCGAGGACGTGGTAGAGCTACTGCTGCAAGCGGAGGCGGCCAGCGTGACGGCGGCGGCCGCACAGGCGAGCTTTGCTATGCGATGCATCGGGGAGTCAGCCTTCTGTGAGGTGAAACGGTTGACGCGGTGCGGTGTGCTCGGTGCGTTGGTGCATCGGTGTTACGGGAATGGCGCGGGGTGTTCAGTACTCGCTGAGCAGCGCGGGGAGCTCGGCCACGTGGTCGAGCACCCGGGTCGCGCCGGCCTCGGCGAGTGCGGAGCGGCCGTGCGCGCCGGTGAGCACGCCCGCGACGATGGAGGCGCCGGCGGCCAGGCCGGAGCGGATGTCGGAGACGGTGTCGCCGACCACGGCGACGGCGGCGAGGTCCGCGACCCCGAGCCGGTCGGCCGCGGCCAGGATCATGTCCGGATGCGGCCGGCCCCGGCCGCCGACCTCGCCCGGAGTGAGCGAGAGGTCGACCAGGTCCCGCCAGCCGAGGTGCTCGAGCAGCGCGTCGACCGTGGACCGGGAGAAGCCGGTGGTCAGCGCGACCTTGACGCCGTCGGCGCGCAGCCGCTGGAAGGTCTCGACGGCGCCGGGCAGTGCGCGGGTGAGCGAGATCTTGCCGCTGTAGGCCGATTCGAAGGCCGCATTCCCCTCCTGCGCGGCCGTCTCCTCGCCCGGGAACAGCGCGCGGAAGACGGTGATCTTCGACTCGCCCATCGTGTCCACGACGTACCGCGTCATCCGGGCCCGCTCGGCCTCGTCCGTGACGCGCAGCGCGTCCAGGGCGGCGGCGAACGCGGCGAGCACCAGGCCGTCGTCGGCCACCGTGGTGCCGGCCATGTCCAGGCAGGCCAAACGGATATGAGGCTTAGTGGTCACGTCGTTCATGACAGTTCCAGCTCGTCGAAGGTCTCCCCGGCGATCCCGGCGGAGCAGGTCATGCCGCGTCCGCCCGGCGCGGTCACGGCGATCACGCCGGGGCGCACGGTGGAGCGGTGGTAGATGGAGCCGTCGGTGGTCTCGCAGTAGACCCCGGCCCAGCGGCGGCGGATCTTCGGCAGCTCGCGGCCCAGCAGGTCCTCGGCCACCGAGCGCAGGTGCTCGTACGGCGCCTCCTCGACGGCGAAGTCGAAGGGCTCGTCGTAGGCGTGCGTGTCGCCGATGGTCAGGCCGCCGTCCGCGCGCTGCACCATCAGCAGCTGCATCCGGTGCTCGGCGGCGATCGGCGCCTGCGGGCCGAGCTGGTCGAGGCCCGCGTCCCGATAGGCGGGGTAGTAGCGGAAGGAGTCGCCGTCGGCCACCGAGGTGGTCAGCTCCTCGCCGAGTGGCTCGGTCTGCATCATCTGCAGCCGGCAGCGGCGGATCGGCGCGGCGGTCAGTTCGGCTCCGGCGATGCCGGTGAGGGTCGCTCCGGTGGCGAGCACGACCACGTCGCCCGAGTGCCAGGCGCCGGTGTGGTCGAGCACCGCGGCGTCGGCGAGCTCGACGGCCTGGCGGTTCGGCAGCCACGTGTAGTTGGGGAACGCGGCGAGCCGCTCGCGGATGGCGCCGAGCACCTGGCCGGGCTCGACCGAGCCGTCAGCGCTTGAGTACAGACCGCCAAGGAACTCGCCGCGTAGCGCGGGATTGGCCTTGCGGACTTCGTCGGCGTCGAGGAACTCGAACTCGCGCTCGGCCGCGCCGGACGAGTCGGCCGCGTGCTTCGCGACGGCCAGCTCGGCCTCGCTGCGGGCGACGGTGATCGAGCCGCGCGGCTTGAAGCCGAGCCCCGGCACGTCCTCGGCGATCTCGGCCCAGCGGGTGCGGGCACGGCGGGCGAGGGCGAGTTCGTGGCCGTCGGCGCGGCCGGAGACCCAGACGAGCCCGAAGTTGCGCACCGACGCGCCGCGGGGACCCGCTTCGCGCTCCAGGTGAATCACCTCGAGGCCGCGCAGGCAGGCCTCGTAGGCGTGCATGGTGCCGAGGACTCCGCCTCCCACCACGACCATCTTGGTTGCCGCCACCATCGCTCCGTCTCGCATCCCAGCACTTGCCAGACCCTGCCCGTCCGGACGTAACCTGTCTGGACAAGTGGATTTAGCCCGGCTCCGGTAACGGGACAGTGAACAGAGTGCGATTTCCCGGTTTAGCCTGGCGCAATAACTGATCCTGTCCTGAGAGTCGGGTTGCGGACGCTAAGGTCACGGCCAGATAGCGGTGAACTCGCGGTACGGTTGCGGGCTAGTGTCGGGAGAGCGAAAGGAGGCGGTATGGCGGCGCGTTACCAACAGATAGCGCAGGACCTACGAGAGTCCATTCGGCAGGGTACGTACGCGATCGGCACGCTGCTCCCGTCAGAGGGGGAACTCGCCGCGCACTACGCGGTGTCCCGGGGCACGGTGCGTCAGGCCGTCGCGGTGCTCGAACAGGATGGCAGCGTCGCGGCGCGGCAGGGGGCGCGGCGGGTGGTGCTCGGCGAGGTGCCGACGCACAGCTTCGCCGAGATGCAGAGCTTCTCTATGTGGGCCGTCTCGCGCGGGCACCGGCCCGGCGCGAAGGTGCTGACCGTCGAGGTCGGCGCGTCCGCGGAGGAGGAGGCGGCGCGGCTGCGGATCAACCCCGGCGAGGACGTGCTGCGGCTGGCCCGAGTCAGAACCCTGGATGACGAGCCGGTGATGGTCGAGCGCTCGCTGTTCTCCGGAACGGTCGCAGAGCACATACTCGCCATGGATCTGACCACGGGTTCGATCACTGAGCAGCTCACCGCCCTGGGATTCGTGCACGCACACGGCGACCACCTGATCGACGCGGTCAGCGCGACGACGCTGGAGGCCAGGCTCCTCGGCGTACGCCGCGGCAGTCCCCTGCTACGCCAGCGCTGGCTCGCCTCCACCCCGACTGGCCAGCCGCTGGCCTGGTCCGAGGACAGCTACCGGCACGACGCGGTGATCATCAGCGTCCGCAACTCGATGTCGGCGAACACGCTGGCCCGACTGTCGGGTACCGGCCGGGGAAATGGCGGAAATGGGAGTGGGGGCGGAAACGCGGGGGCTTCCCGAACCTGATGCCGCTCGAGCTCTATCTGCCGTCGCCGCTGGAGCGGCTCGATGACGACCGGCTCACGAGGCGTGGGGTCCGGTTGCTCCTCAAGCGGGACGACCTCATTCATCCGGACTTCCCGGGCAACAAGTGGCGGAAGCTGGCGCCGAACCTCGCAGCGGCCCGTGAACAGGGTCGTAAGACGCTGCTGACCTTCGGCGGAGCCTTCTCGAACCACCTGCGAGCGGTGGCCGCCGCTGGCCACTACTTCGGATTTCAGACCGTCGGCGTTGTACGGGGCGAGGCGCAGCTACCGCTCAATGAGGTGCTGGCGGCGGCGTCCGATTTCGGCATGCGGCTCACGTATATGGATCGGGCAGCGTACCGAACCAAGACCAGTGCAGACACGCTCGGCCGATTCCGTTCCGAGTTCGGTGACTGCTATGTCTTGCCTGAAGGCGGCAGCAACGCCCTGGCCGTCCGAGGCTGCACGGACGTCCCTCGTGAGATTCCCGAACCGTTCGACGTGATCTGCTGCGCGGTCGGCACCGGTGGAACCTTGGCAGGTATTTCCGGTGGGCTGATCGACGGTCAGCGCGCGCTTGGGTTTGCCGTGCTCAAGGGCGGCGAGTTCCTGAACGGCGACGTGGCCGCGTTGCAGCAAGCAGCCTTCGGCAGGGTGCACGCGAACTGGTCAGTGGAGACGGGCTTCCACTGCGGCGGGTACGCCAAGCGCACGCCTGCTCTCGACGCCTTTATCGCAGACTTCGAGCAGCGGCATGGCGCACGCGTACGCCTGAACTGGATCTATGAGGCCAAGATGCTGCTCGGACTGTTCAGCCTGATTGAAGCCGGCCACTTCGCCGCTGGTACGACGATCGTGGCCGTGCTGGCGTAGCCGTGCACTGACTTACCGCCGCGCTGCTCGCGCGAGCAGGCCGTCGATAACCACGTCGACGGCGACGCGGAACCGCTCCTCGCTGTCGCCGGCGACGAGTTGGGTGGCGTAGGCCGTGATGAGGGGGAAGCGGTCGGGGGATAGGCCGGTGAATTTCTGGTAGAGCTCGGTGGCCTGCTCTTGGGGGTCGACGCGCCGCGCGTCGGCCTCTATGGCGGCGTAGTTCACCACCAGCGCGAAGATGTCGGCGGCCCAGGCGGCGTCTTGGGGGTCGAGTCCGCCGGCGAGCAGGATTCCCAGCAGGTTCTCGAGCAGATGCAGAGTCGCTTCGGTCCCGGGCGGCTCGGCCATGGCCGTCGCGGCGATTCCAGGGTGGGCGACGAATGCTCGGCGCACGCGTACGAGCAGCGAGTGCAGTTGTGCGCGCCACTGTGAAGGGTCCGGGGCTTCGAGCTCGACCGTGGCGATAACGCGGTCTTGTATCGCCTGGAGCAGGCCCTCGCGGCCGGAGACGTAGACGTAGAGCGAGGCAGCCCCCGTATCCAAGGCAGCTGCGACACGCCGCATCGTGACTGCCTCCAGGCCTTCCGACTTCAGGATCACTAGAGCCGCGTCAACGATCGCGTTCTCGCTGAGCGGTGCCTTCGCGGGGCGGTCGCGGGTCGAGCGATGGCGGCTTGTGGGGTCCATCCCTCGATGATAACGCCGTTCGTGACGAACGTTGTACGTTAGGCCTACACGGGACGTACGATGTTCGTGGCGAACGTTGTTCGTCATTCCCGAGAGAGCGGAGACCCAGATGTCCACAGAGACGGACTACGACGTGCTCGTGGCCGGTGCCGGGCCGGTCGGCTTGCTGCTCGCCACAGAGCTTCGGTTGGCGGGGGTTCGGGTGCTGGTCGTCGAGCGGCGCACGGAGCTCGACACCGCGAGCAAGGCGGCAGCGATCAACACCGCCTCCGCCGAGGCTTTCGAGCGGCGCGGCCTGCTCGGCGCGGTGGAGGCGGTGCAGGGGCTCCAACCGTTCCAGGCGGCGGGGAAGCGGCCGCCCTTCGTCGGGCACTTCGGCGGGATTCAGGTCCCGGCAGGCCCTGTTGACGGAGACGATCCGGCCCTGTGCGGCCGTGGCCCGGCTTGGTATGTGCCGGTCCCGCAGGTCGAGGTGGAGCGGATACTCGGTGAGCGCGCGGCGGAGTTGGGCGTCGAGGTACGGCGCGGGGTCGAGGTGCTTGGCTTCGACGCGGACGAGGTCGGCGTCACCGTTCACCTCGAAGGCGGCGACGACGTGCGCGTGGCTTGGCTCGTCGGCTGCGACGGAGGCCGCAGCCTGGTCCGGCGCCAAGCGGGCTTCGAGTTCCCCGGCACGGACCCGACGATCACGGTTCGGCACACGGCGGGCACGGTTGAGGGCGCGGAGCTTTTGGGGCGCGGCTGGCAGCACACCCCAACCGGCGTCTACGTCTACGGGCCGACGCCGGGCCAGGTGCGCACCGTCGAGTTGGACGGTCCGCCGGAAGACCGGGACGCACCGGTCACCGCGGCCGAGATGGAAGATAGTCTGCGGCGCGTCAGCGGTGCCGACGTCCGGGTCACCGACGTCACCAGCGGCACTCGCTTCACGGACAACGCTCGGCAGGCGACGACCTACCGGCGCGGTCGCGTGCTCCTCTGCGGCGACGCTGCGCACGTACACTCGCCGTTCAGCGGCCAGGGCCTGAATCTGGGGATCGGCGACGCTGTCAACCTCGGCTGGAAGCTTGCCGCCACCGTGCAGGGGTGGGCACCCGATGGCCTGCTCGACACCTACACCAGCGAGCGGCACCCGATCGGGGCCTGGGTGCTCGATTGGTCGCGTGCGCAGGTGGGCGTGATGCGCGGTGACGCCTATAGCAGTGCCCTGAGGGGTGTGGTCACTGATTTCCTCGGCACGCGGGACGGGGCGACCTACTACGTGAAGCGGATCTCTGGTCTGTGGCAGAACTATGAGTTTGGGGATGGTCATCCGCTCATTGGCGCGATGATGCCCAATCTCAGGCTTGACGACGGTACCCGACTCGCCGACCACGCCCACGACGGCCGGGCCCTACTCGTCGATCTCGCCGGAGACGACCAGTTGGTGGCTCTGGCCAAGCCCTACGCCGGACGTTTGGAGCTGGTCCGGGCTGATAGCGCGGACGGCGCCGGGGTGAGCGGGCTGCTGGTGCGTCCCGACGGCTTCGTCGCGTGGGCGTCTGCCGAGGGCGCGACTGACCCCGCCGGACTGGAAGCCGCCCTGACACGCTGGTTGGGGGACGACTCCTAGGGCGCGTCCGACGAGCCGGTCGCCAGTGCGTCGCGCCGGGCGGTCAAGTACGCGAACGCACGATCGCCCGCGCTCGGTCCCGCTGTGATGCCGGGCCCGGGCTGCGGCTCGGCCGGGGCCTCGGAACGACGATCGAGCCGCATGATCGCCAGTGGCGCCTGTCGTGCGGTCGTCGGCTCGCTCTGCTCGAACGAGACGATGGCCGATCCGATAATCGTCGCTTCGACCACGTAGTCGGAGTGCTCCTCGTTCGACGGGCAGCCGCGTTCGGAGAAGCTCAGGGTCACGTCCTGCACAACGGCTCCCTGACCACCCTGGTCCCGGACGGCGGTCTCCAGCGCTCTGCGCGCTCCCCGTCGAGCATCGTTGACCACACGTGTGTACCCGGACACTTCCCGGTTGCCGGCCGCGCCGACGCCGCGCCTCGTCTGCTGAAACATGCTGTCGTCGAAGTGGCAGGAGGCGATCGCGGTGCCGAAGACCAGCGCGAACGGCATCCAGCCGACCCGTAGCAGCTTCGCGAGGTCCTGCCCGCGGACGTGGGTGGTGAACGGTGCGTCCGGGCGGATCAGCGATTGCGCGCGCACTGCCGTTCCCTCGACGGTGAACTCCGTCGTGTGTGTGAAGAAGTCCGTGCAGCTCATCCGCGCCCCGATGATCCCGTCGCCGCCGAGCGCCTGGCACTCGGCCACCGCGCGCTCGAACGCGGCGCTTCGCGCTGTGGAGATTCGCCCGAGCAGAGGGTTGTACGGGTCGGCGCTCGTCCGGCCGGTCTTCGAACCGACCACGTAGCAGCCGTCGTAGGCGACGGGGGCGAGGTACGCGACGGCTGTGCCGAATACCTGGCCGACCGGATCGAACCCGGCGATCGACGTCGCCCCGAACTCCCCGACCGGACCCAGGTAACTCCAGCCACGCGCGTGACCCAAGCGGGCCAGCCGCGAAAGCCGCGGGTCTGGCGCCGCCCGTGCGGTCTGGTGATTCCCCGTCGAATCCACCACAGCATGCTATTACGGGCGCTTAGGCTGAGCAGCGCGCACCGTTGAGCGCGTACCAGGTGGGCGGCGTGTCGGAGCCCGAGTACGTGGCCGAGTAGCCGATTGTCACCGAGGCCCCGGCAGCGATGGTGCCGTCGTAGCTCACCGGATGCGCCAGGACGGCCGTGCCGCTCTGGTGGTAGGTGGCGCTCCAGCCGTTGTAGATCTTCTGGTCGCCGGGGAAGGCGAAGCCGAGCTTCCAGTTACTGACGGCCGTCGAGCCGGTGTTCTTGATCGTCAGGTTCTCCGTGTAGCCGTTGCCCCAGTCGTCCGTCTTGGCCGCCGTTACTGCACAGGCTGTGGATGACGGAGACGAAGTTGCGGACACGGTCGGCGTGCTGGTCGTCCCGCCGCCGGACGCGCCAGCCTCCTTCAACACCGTGATCGAGTACGCGGGCAGCGTCAGCCCACTGGCATTGATTCCGCTCAGCGTCGTCAGCTTCTTCGTCGCCTCGCTGAACTGCTCGGCCGAGGTCACGCTCGACGGTGTGAATCCGCTGTACGCCAGGCTGACCGGCTCGGATGCCGACGAACTGTGGTTGACCAGCATCACGTTCACCGTGCCGTTCGACTGCTTCACGGCATACGCGGTGACGGTCGAGTCGGAGCTTGTTGTGGCGACCATCTCGGCGCCGGACGTGGCGAAATCACCTACCGCTTGCAGCCCGTAGTACGTCGGGAAGAGCGTGCCAGCAGCCGGTTCGCAGGTGCTGCCGCTGCAACTGCCGTTCGAGAGCAGACCTTCGTCGCCATCGTCCGTCGAGCCGTCCGCGTCGGAGCTGACCGTCGCGGCGCCGTTGTGCAGGTCCCACCAATCGACGTTGTCCACGCCGTTCTCGAGGAACGTCATGTACGTGTCCGCGGCGAAGAGGGCGGAGGGCGCGGAGTCGAGCTCGTAGTTCGCGTCCGTCTCGGTGATCATGATCTGAATATTGCTGGCATTGCTACCGGCGTACTCGTTGATCTCGGCCCTGGTCTGCTTGATGATCGTCGCTATGTTCTGATACTGCGTCAGCATTCCGGCCTCGGTCGTCGAGGTCGGGTAGTAGTGCACGATGACGAAGTTGATGTTCGACCCGTCCTTCTGCAGCACCGTCTGGTTCCAGTCGGCGGTGTCGCCGTAGTTCGTGGCGATCTTGCCATCGGGCCAGTTGCCGTAGGTCGTGAGGACGGCGCCGACCTTGATGTTCGAATCAGCAGCCTTCATCTGGGTGATGTAGTCCGCGATGTTGTCGGCGTAGGCCGTCGCGCCCTTCGACTTGGTGTTGTACTCCCAGCTCGTGCCGTACGTACCGTCGCCGTAGACCTCGTTGCCGAGCTCCCAGTACTTAACGGCATAGTTTTTGGTCACGTTCGCGTACTTGACCCATGCCGCAGCCTCGGCGGCCGTGCCCGAGCCGTAGTTCACCGTGATGATCGGCGCCGCGCCGACCTTGTTCGCGATCCCCATGAAGTCGTCGAAGTCGTTGCTGGGGTTCGCATAGCTCTGGCCGCTTACCGTGGTGTTGTTCTGCCAGTCGTAGACGTCCGACGTGGAGCCGCCGGGGTAGCGCAGCGCGTCTACTCCGGCGTTCGTCAGCGCGGTGGCGGCGGAGGCGTCGTTGAGGTGACCGTCGAAGACCGCCGTGTTGACGCCGTTCGCCGTGCTCGGGACCGTGCCGAGGCCGCTGCCCGCGTTGACTGCGACGCTGATCGCGCCCGTTGCCTTCGCGCTTTCGGCCGCGAGGATGCCGCCGACGGCCAGGGCGATGGCGACGGGTCCGGTGACTACGGCGACGAAGCGGGGCCGCGATATCCGGGACAACTTCATAAGTGGTCGTGTGCCTTCCGTCAGACAGGTCTGGTGCGCAGCGCGGCGGGAGGGGGAGTGAGGCACCGCCGCGCTGCGCGTAGACACTGTCGGTCGGCGTGCCGAAAAGGTTGCCGTGCTTCGCCGCATTTCTCGGCGAGGTTTGACAGAGCACTGGTACCTCGTTCGTGTGACATGGCGGTTTGCCCGTCACGCGCTGGGCACGTACGGCGACGTGACCCTTCTCCCTCCTGCTCACGTGGCCTGCATCATGGACGGCAACAGGAGATGGGCCGCGCGGCAGTCCCTGCCGGAGAAGGCCGGTCACCGCGCCGGCCAGGCCGCCGCGCTAGACGTCATCGACGCGGCCCGCAGCGTCGGCGTGCGCTGGCTCACCCTGTTCGCGTTCTCCAGCGAGAACTGGCATCGGCCGGGGGACGAGGTGACGTTCCTGATGCAGCTGGTGCAGAACACCGTCCGCCGACACGCCTTGGCCTTGCACGCCAAGGACATTCGCTGCCGCTTCCTCGGCGCCTCGGACTCCCGGATACCCGACGCGCTGCGCCGCGACATCGCCTATCTGGAGAATCTGACGCGGGACAACCGCGGAATGACGCTCACCGCCGCGTTCGGCCACGGGGGCCGCGGCGATCTGGTGCGCGCGGCCCAATCGCTGATCCGCGCTGGCACCCCGGCAGACGCGGTGACGGAGGAACTGTTCGCGGCGCATCTGCCGCTTCCCGACACACCGGATGTCGACCTCGTCATCCGCACCTCGGGCGAGCAGCGGATCTCGAACTTCATGCTCTGGCAGGTCGCCTATGCCGAGTGGATCTTCCCGCCGGAGCTGTGGCCCGACTTCGGCACCGAGCCCTTCCTGGAGTGCCTCGACGCCTTCAGTCGGCGTCAGCGCCGGTTCGGCGCCCGCCCGCAGACTGCTCAGAACGCTCAGACCGCTGTGAACGTCCCGACGGGAGCGCACCTTGCCTGAGACCGATACCGACTCCGCCGCTGACACCGACGCGCCGCCATCCGCCAACCCCTATCCGCTGCTGCGCGAAATGAGCCGCGAGCTCGGCTTCGGGCTCGCCGTGGTCCGCGCGGCCGTCCTGCAAGCGGCCCTCCCGCAGATCGCCGCCGCGCTCACCGATCAGTCCACCTTCGTCACCCATCCATGGCGGCGGCTGCACAACACCATGAACAGCCTGCAGCGCCAATTCGACGACCGCGCCGAGGTGCGCGAGCGCGAAGTGGCCCGGCTCAACAGGCTGCACGCCCGCATCAACGGCGTCGGCGCGGACGGTGCCGCGTACAGCGGACTTGACCCGGAGGCTCGGGCCTGGGTCGTCGCAAGCCTCTTCGAATCCACGGTGGCCATGCGCCGCAACAGCGGACGCCACCTGGACTGGGCGACCCAGGAACAGCTTTACGCGGAGTGCCGGCGGCTGCTCGCCTCTTTCGGCGACGACCCGGCGACGCTGCCCGAGCAGCTCACGCACTTCTGGCCCTACTACGAGCAGATCCTCTCCGAGCGCCTCGAACACTCCGCTGCCGTGGACTCCGTCCTGCGCCGCCTGTTCGACACCGTGCCCCCGCCCCCGCTGCTGCGAGACCAGCGCACCGCGTGGGCCGCGGTCCGCTCGATCGCCGGGCCGCTGGCAGCCCGCGTCACCATCGCCTCGCTGCCTCCGACCTTTCGCGACCGCGTCCAGATCAACACCCCCGTCCTCTCGGACGCGCTCATGGTCGGCGCGTATCGAGGCACCGGCCTGGCGGCCCGTTGTCTGCCGGTGCTGACCAACCCGTGGGCCCTGGCGGACCTGCTGGACTCGGATGACGACGAGCAGCCGGTCTCCGCTGTGTTCGGCGCCCTGCTGCGCGGCGCGAGCGCCTTCACCACGGCCGTGCGGACCGGCCGTCCGGACACCGCCGCCGCCACTGCCACCGCCGCCGCCTCCCAGCCCGGCCGGGCTGCGGCGGCGTGGTCGGCGGAACGCTTCTTCACCCACGTGCTCGATCAGACCGGCGACGGCACGCTCAGCTGGCCCGATCTCGCGGCCCTGGCCCGGGAGATCGCCTCCCGCCTGGATCTCGACGCGGGCGGGGAAGCGGTCGTATACGACGCGTTCCACGGCTGGTGGCTGGAACTCCGCGTGGCCCTGGACACCGACGGCGACGGCGTCATCTCGCTGCAGGAATACGCTGAGGGCTCTGCGGATCTGCCCATGCCGGCGCTCACCAAGCTCGCCAACGTCCTGTTCGACGTCACCGACACCGATCACGGCGGCACGATCTCCGCCGCGGAGTATCGCAGGCTTCTGCATACCGGCTTCTCGCACGAACTCGCGACGACGCCCGACGGCGACGTCAGCAGAGCCGCCTTCACGACCGAATTCCTGCACTTCATGGCCGGACGGCGCCCCTCGCCGGCCTGGGACCGGCTCACCACGGACGGCTAGCCGCCTACTGGGCCTACTGGTACGCGCCGTGCACCGACGAGGCGGTGGTCGACGTGGCCGTGCGCGCCGCCACGTAGTACGTGTCGTCGGCCACGTTCCAGCCGGTGGCGGCGTGGTCGAACTGCGCGGCGAAGGTCACGACGCCGGCGGAGACCTCGTCGTCCTTGGTGAGTTCGAACTGGTAGGTGATCGAGCCGTCCGAATCGGTGGTCGTCGTCTCGGTGAACTGGCCGGTGGCGCCCGAGTTCCATGAGCCGGTGGACGCGAGCCCGTCGCACTTCGAGACCTTGACCGTCACGTCCAGCGCGGTCAGCGGCTGCTTGACGTCCACCGTCAGATCAAGCTCGCTCCAGTCGGCGATGCTGCTCCTGTTGATCGAGGGCGTGGCGGCGACGAGCGTGGAGGACGTCGTGTCGCCGGAGGTCGAGGAGCTTGTCGAGGTGCTCCCCGAGGTCCCGGACGTGGTCGGCCGCGTGGCCGTACCGGCGCTCGACGGGCCGGCGCTCGTCACAGGGGCCTGCGACGAGGAGCCGCCGTGGCCCGGCGTGCTGCTCGGCGCGGAGACGGTGACCGAGCCGTGGCCGTGCGAGGAGGTGACGGCGATCGTGGCCGTAGCGCCGACGGCCAGCGCGGCCGCGGCCCCGATCGTGGCCACCGCCACACCCGCCGGGATCCCGGCCAGGCCGAGCCGCCCGATCAGGCCTAGGCCACGACCCCGCGCGGCCCTGCGCGGTGCCGCGTTCCGGGACGAGGCGCGCCGCCCGGATGGCATATCCCGTGACGCCGACGCCTCATCGCTCTGCTGCGCGATCCTGGCCGTCACCATGGCCTTGAGCCGCTCCGTGTCGGGCTCGTACCGGTCGGCGGCGGTGTCGAGCAGTTCGCCGAGCCAGAGCTCCCGTTCGTCCTCAGCCACGTCCCCGCCGCCTCCTTCCCTTCTCGGATTCCGTGCCCAGCATCTCGGCCAGTTCGGCCACCCCGCGCGAGGTCTGGCTCTTCACCGTGCCCACCGCTATCCCGAGCGTTCGCGCCGTTTCCTGCTCGCTCAGCCCGTAGTAGTGACGCAGCACCACGCAGGCCCGTTTCCGGGCCGGCAGCCGGGCCAGCGCCGCGCGCACGTCGGCGACCGCGGCCAAGTCCGGGCCGTGCGTCCGGTCCGACCAGGTCGCGCCGAGCAGACGGCGGCCCTTGCGCTCCCGGGTCAGCCCGCGGATCCGGTCCGCGGCCAGGTTCACCACGATCCGCCGCACGTACGCGAGCGGCGAGTCCGCGCGGGTCACCTGCTCCCAGCGGCGCCAGGCCTCGGCGAAGGCCTCCGCGGTGATGTCCTCGGCGGCGTCCTGGTCGCCGGACAGCAGGTAGGCCAGCCTACCGAGCTCTCGATGGTGGCTGGTGAAGAACACGCCGAACGCCTGGCGGGCGGCTTGATCCGTCGCGCCGAGCGCAGTCGCTGCCATGGGCATGGAACTCTAGCAAGCCAATCTTTTGATCCGCTTCCCGTCGACCCCTGATTCGGTCGGGCAGCTGGTCCGGGGGCCGTTTCCGAGGCCGACGGGGAGCGGAGATTCGGTGGGTCAGAGCACGGGATTCCAGCCGTCCGAGCCCGCGAGGTACTTCTGCGCCGTGTACGAGGCGGCCTGCGAGGCGCTCAGCTGCGGCCCGGCGTCCGCCGCGTCACCGCTGTCGGCGTACTGGTCGAAACGCGCGCTCTCCCAGGTCGTCGAACCCATGTCCGTCCACGGCGTGCTGTTGTCGATCGCGGCCGGGAGCGACGTGCCGCGGAAAACGACCTGCGGATCCATGCCGCTGGCCGGCTCCCAGGGGCGGCCGAGCCACCAGTCCTGCGTCGTGTTGGCGGTCTCCACGGTCGAACTGGTGACGAGGATGCCGTAGGGGTTCGCGCTGTACGTCGCGGCCGCGGTGATCGCGCCCTCGTTGGAGAACCCGTCGTCGAGGATGTCGATGGTGGAGTGGTCGAACACCATCGTGTTGTCGCCGAAGATGAAGTCGACGTCGCCCTCGATGGTCGAGTCGTAGAAGTAGTTGCGGAGGGTAGAGGTCGAGCTGGATCCCCAGCCGAGCAGCGTGTCCTGGTGGCCGTAGAAGGCGTCGTCGACGTACGTCTGCCGGTCGCCGTCAGCGTTGAGGGCGACGGCCTGCTTGTCGGTGATCGACGGGTGCTTGGCCGGGTTGAAGGAGTTCTGGAAGGTCACGTACTTAGCGGTGAAGTCGTTCGCGTCGACCGTGACCGTCGCGCTGCCCTCGGTGCCGTACGTCCCGCCGCTGGGATCGGCGGTGCCGCTGGCGAGGTCGTCGGAGATGATGACGTTCGCCGGATTGCCGGTGGCGCCGAGGAATTCGACGTTGGTCTTGGTCTGCGGCACGGTGACCTGGCCGTCGTACGTGCCCTCCGCGATCTGGATGACCCAGGGACCCGCGGTGTCGTTCGGCACGGCGTTCACGGCCGGCTGGATGCTGGTGTACTCGGCGCCGCTGCCGCTCGGTCCGACGGTGAGAGTGCCCGAGGTGCCCGACGTGGCGTTGGCGGCCGCTGTCGTGCTGGAAGCGTTGGTGCTGCTAGTCCCACTGCTCGCGGTCACCGACGGATAAGCCGGGAAACTGCAGCTCGGGTAACTCCCGGCCGCCGAGCTCAGGGTGCTGAGACTGACGCCGGTTCCGGACGCGGTGAGGTTTGAGTCGTACTGCGCGAGGTTGGCGTACTTGGCGGAGGAACCGGCCGCGTCGAGCTTCACGTGCGAGAGGTAGAGCCCGAGCGGGTCAGCGGAGCTGTAGCCGGTCAGGTCGTTCTTCGCGCCGGACAGCGAGTTCACCGACTCGACGCCCTCGAGCGTGATCGCGGTGAAGTCCGGGATGTGCGAGCCGGACGAGGAGGAGTAGCGGGTGTCGAAGACCAGCGGCGCCTTCATGTGCTGGAGACAGTCGTCGAGGTACTCGACGTTGTGCACCGAGCCGCCGGCCGCCGCGTCGGACTTGATCCGCAACCCGTTGTCCGAGCCTGACACGTTGCCAGAGCTGTCTTCGCCGTCCACGGTGTTGTTCGAGACGAGCACATTCGAGACGCCGTACGTGGTCTCGCTGCCGACCGAAATCCCGTGCGTGCCATAGAAATGCGAGTCGGCAACGGTCACGTTCGCGGTGGCCGACTCGTTGGTCTTGATCGCGATCCCGTCGTCACCGTCCTGGATGTAGGAGTCGTACACGGTCGCGTCGCTAGCCGAGTCGATGTCGATCCCGTCGGTGTTGCGCGCGGTGGCCGGAGTCTTGATGTCTACGCCCCACACGGTCAGGCCCGTGCCGGACTGGTAGTAGAGGTGGAACATCGGAGCATTCAGCAGGTTGATGTCGTACGCGGTGAAGTCGTTCGACTTGTCCACCTCGATCAGCCGCGGCGCGTTCTGATTGTCGCCCGCGGTCTGAGCTTCGTTCGCCAGCGTCCACCAACTCGTGGACGTGCCGAGCATGGACAGGTCGCCGCGTCCGTCGATCGCCCCCTGCCCGGCAGTTCCCCGCTCACCCATGATCCCCGCGTTGGCGCCGGAGACCGTGATGAATGCGTCGCAGCCGCCCTCCTTAGACGAGAGCGTGCCGCAGGCCACAGACGACGAGCTCTGGTACGCGGCCGCGTGTCGCGAGGCGTAGAGCGTCACTCCCTCGCCGACCACGAGCGTCTCGTCCGCGTGGACCGTCAGCGGACCGCTCAGGAAGTCCTTGTGCGTGCTCCCGGTCAGCAGCACCGCCTTCCCCGTCCCCGCGCAAGAGTTCAGCGCGGCCTGGATCCGGCTCGTGTCCGGGCTCGACTCCTCGGAGGCGGAGGAGAACGTTCGATCGCTGGCGGTCAGCTGTCCGCTCAGGCTCGCGCACACGCCGGGAATGCTCGGCTGGCTAACGCTCCGCGCGTCACCAGTCGCGGTAGGCAGCGCGGCGACGCCACTCGCATTCGCACTCTGCGCCAGCAGCGCGGCGCCCCCGCTCAGGGCCGCTAGCGCGCCGAGCGCGCCGACGGCGGTGAACTTCGTTCGGGATCTCATGCCGGTACAGTCGGCGGGCGGTGCCGAAAGGTTGCCGGTGAGTTTTCGGGGGGTCTGGTTGACGGTTGGTGGTTGGCCTTCCTACGTTCCGGTGTTCCGCTGCGCTCCACACCGGACCTCGTACGGCGGAGGTCGTCCTCCCTCCGGTCGTCCTCCACGCGCACTGTGGTCTGTTCATGGCGTCGCGTCGGCTCCCTGCGGGGGTGCCGCGGTGGAGAACATCAAGATCAAAAGCGCCTCCGGCGGACCGGCTCAGAGAGCATCGGGGGGTGTCGGTCCGGCCGGGGTTTGCGTGTGGTGGGGTTTTACCCCGTGGTGGCTGTTGCCGGTTGGGTCGCTCTCCTCGCCTGGCACCGGAGGCGACCAGGGAACCTGCCGGGGGCGCAACCGGCGGCAGGGTTCGTGGATGCTGAATTTAACATTCGCCTGTTGCACCCCCGGCAGAACCTCTGGTAGGGCTGCGCCTGCCAGGCGAGGAGAGCGACCCGACCTCAGCCGGAAGACTGTGCGCTGCGCTCGGGCCCGGAGTCGTCCGCTCGGCTTTCGATGTGAAATTTGTCCGTGAAGCCGACAAGTCCGGGGGCGAGGTGAAATTCCGCAGCGGACGCCCGCGCTTGGCCCGTTCCACCTACTTGATCAACGAACCGGTGATCACCGGAGTTCCCTGATGAGACATCAGATCCGGGAACTGGTTGGGTCGGCCGATCGTTGATCAAGTAGGTGTTTTCGCAGGTCGTCGGCCGATGTGAAATTTCACCGCGAGCGCCGCGGCCAGCACCACCCGCATGAATTCGATCGCGTCCTGGGGCGGCGGAATTCCGCTCACCGGTCCGTGTCCGGTTTTCGAGGTTCATCCGCCGGTTCGTTACCCGCCCGCCCGCCCCAGTTCCAGCTCAACCCGGTCGCGCTGGCAGCTTGCGGAGACGTCACTGGTTCTGTCTGGGAATCGTCCACCGTCACGCGGCCAGCGCGACGACCTCGATGCCTGCGGCGTCCAGCGAGCTCTTGATCCGGCGCCGCAGCTCTCGGGCGACCTCGACGTTCTTCTGCGGGGCCGTTCTGGCCTGGACTCGGATCACGACCGCGCCGCCGTCTAGGTTCTCGATGCCCATGACCTGCGGGGGCTGGTCGTCGAGGAACTTCGCGCGCCAGGTCTCGTCGTTGTAGAGCTCCTCGGACATCACCGCGAGCACCTCGTGCACCCGGCCGACGTCTTCGCCGTAGTGCACCGGGACGTCCACCACCGCCCTGCCCCAGCCCTGCGACTGGTTGCCGACGCGCTCGATCGAGCCGTTGCGGACGTACCAGATCTCGCCGTCCGCGTCCCGCAGCTTGGTTACTCTCAGTCCCACTTCGATCACGGTGCCCTTGGCTAGGCCCACGTCGATAACGTCGCCGACGCCGTACTGGTCTTCGAAGATCATCGTGATTCCGGCCAGGAAGTCGGTGATCACGTCCTTCGCGCCCAGGCCCACGGCCACGCCCACCACGGAGACCGAGGCGAGTATCGGGGCGATCGGGATTTCCAGGACCGAGATGACCATGAGCAGGCCGACGGTGAAGATCACCGTGCTCGTCACCGACCTGAGCACCGAGCCGATGGCCTGCGTCCGCTGCCTGGAGCGCTCGGTCGCGACCAGGCCCGAGCCCTGCAGCAGCCTGCCCGCGCGCGTCTCGGCGACCTGCGCCGCGTGCTGGACCACCTTGTTGATCGAACGGGAGATGAACTTGCGCAGCAGGACGCACGCGAGGACGATGCCGAAGATCTGCAGACCGTGGGCGAGCAGCAGCGAGCCGTGAACGTTCAGCCAGCTGTCGACGTGCTGCGGGGTCACCTCGTCCGTCGGCGTCGTCGAGGGGCTGGGCGTTGCGGCTGCGGCGGACACGGGTTGGATCATCCTCTCGGTCGGGCCACCGCCAACTTAGCGGATGATCGCACTGTTGCTTTTTAAACGCGGCCCGGCGCAGGTCCGCCGTCCGCCGCCACCGTTCCGTCAGCCGATGGCCGCCCGCCCGTGGCCTGCGGTTCGGCTCGGGGTGGGCGGCGGAGGGCAGGATCCGCTCTGGCGGCGGCGGGAACGGATCGGCGTACCCGGACGTTGACCATCACGACCGGTGGCGGGCTCAAGGCTCCCGGAACAGGCGCTGGGCGTGCGTCGGCGTGAAAACACGGTGGCGCGGGAACAACACCCAAAGCCACACTAGGTTTTGTGGGGTCGCCCCGGGCGGCCGCACGAAAGATGCCCTGCGAAGGGCGACGCGGTCGGGTGTGTGATTCGTCAGACCCGGCCGGTTCGTACGACATGAGTACGGGCTGGTCGGGAGCAGCGAAACCCGGCGTGCGGCGGAAGGGCCATGGTTCCGTCATGGCCGTACCGCCCACGGGTTCGAAGCCACGGACACCGGCGTTGTCAGTCGAGGGGTACCCGGAGTCCGGCACGAGCCACGTGCCGGGCGCTGACGAAGGAGCCTCGCCTTGCCGCACTCGCTGGTCCTCAACGCCTCATACGAACCACTGTGCGTCGTTCCGCAACGCCGCGCCGTGGTCCTCATCCTCAACCACAAGGCCGTCGCGCTCGAAGGCACGGGAGCCAGCCTGCACGCCGCGGGAGTCCGCGGAGTGGGATGGGACCTGCCCGCCCCCTCCGTGGTCAAGCTCACCCGGTTTGTCCGCGTTCCGCTGCGCCGCGGCGTCCCGCTCACCCGACGGGCGATCTTCGCCCGCGACGGCGGCCGCTGCGTGTACTGCGACGCGCCCGCCACCAGCGTGGACCACGTCTACCCGCGCTCGCGCGGGGGCCAGCACGCGTGGGAGAACGTCGTCTCCTCCTGCCGGCGCTGCAATCACGTCAAGGCCGACCGCCTCCTGGGCGATCTGGGCTGGCGGATGAAGCGGCCGCCGGTGCAACCGAACGGCTCGGCCTGGCGGATTCTGTCCTCGGGCCGGACAGACCAACGGTGGCTGCCGTACCTGCGCGGGTATGGCGCCGACGTTGACCTCCTGCCGTTCGAGCCCAAGGGCCCGGACGGCCTTTTTGTATCCGGAGACGCCCCGGCGGTCTCCACGGAGGAGCCCGCGGTGGCCGTGAAGGCGGGCTTGCGGCCGGCCATCACCCCGCTCGCGGCGTAATCCGGGTAAATCGGAAATAGCGTGATCCTGGCGTCTCCGTTCATGCGATACTCGCGTGGGCGGGGACGTCAGTGTGCTTCGCCGAGGTTTCCCGAGGGGGAATTCGAACATGGCGACGGAGTTCGAGCTGGCGATCGCCGCGGACGCCGCGAGCGTGAGCGCCGAACTGCTGCTGCCGGGGGTACGCCCGGAGCGCGCGCTGGCCGCGTTCACCGAGCCGGAGCTCGTCCGGGGCTGGTGGGCGGCCGAGCTGACGGCCCAACTGGTGCCCGGCGGCGAGTACCTGGCCAGGTTCCCCGCGCTCGGCCAGACCATGATCGGCGTGGTCGAGGAGTACCTCCCGGGCCGACTTCTCGCCTTCACCTGGGGCTGGTCGCATCAGCCGGAGGCGGCCGGGCGCTACGGGGTGATCGTCTCGGCCGCGTCCGCCGCGCTGGCCGAGGGCGCCGGCACCCGCTTCGACCTGGTGCACGCGCCACGCCCCGGGGTGTCAGTGCCGGCCGGGGACCCGGCGCCGGGGGAGCACCGCGAGGGCTGGGAGTACTTCCTGCCGCGGCTCGCCGCCGCCCTAACCTCCCATTGAGCCTCTGTGACGTTTCCGTGAATTCTTCTCGTCAATACCTCTGGGATTTTAACGGTTTCCGGGATTTTTGTCAGAGAACGAACATCTGACAGAATTAACCCGCCATTTACTCAACCACTGCGGCCGCTCAACGTCTCATCAATCAGATGGAGTCGGCCTCAATGGGGTGGCCGCACGCCGTCGATTCTCAATATTCCGGAGCCGACCCGAGGGGGGTCATGGAGCCGCCACCTCCGACGCTGTCCGCGCACGTGGAAACCGCGCGCGACACGTTGACCGCACCACTGCCGTCCGCGACACGACCACCACAGTCCGCGGCGGAGACACAATCAGTCACAGCAATCACGTCCGCCCCATCCTCATCTCCAACCCCATCCGGGCTCAAACACCTCGCCGCCCGGCTGCTCGTCACGGTGCCCTGGCCGCTTTTCGCGATGCTGGCCGTCCAGGCCGCGCTCTCCGCGCGCCTGCTGCGGCTCAACGCCGCCTTCGTCGACGAGGCCACCTACATCTACGCCGGGCACCAGGTGCTCGACCACTGGATCCACGGCTGGTCCGATCCCGCCTACGCGACCTATTTCTCCGGTTCGCCGTCGCTCTACCCGCCGCTCGCCGCGGTCATGGACGACTTCGGCGGCCTGATCGCCGTGCGGATCCTGTCGATGGTCTTCATGCTCTGGGCCACGATCATGCTCTGGGCCACCGCGCAGCGCATGTTCGGCCGCGTCGCCGCGTTCGCCGCGTGCGCCGTCTTCATCTCGCTCGGCTCCACGCAGGCCCTCGGCGCCTTCGCGACGTACGACGCCATGGCCTTCTCGCTGCTGGCGACGGGTGCCTACTGCGCGGTGCGCGCGGCCGACGCCTCGGAGGAGGCGCCGTGGTGGCCGCTGTGCGCGACCCTGCTCGCGCTGTCCAACGCCACCAAGTACACGACGGCGCTCTGGGACCCGTTCGTCCTGGCGCTGCTGCTGATCCTCGTCTACTCGCGCAGCGGCCTGAGCTCGGCGATCCGCCGGACGGCGGGTGTGACGGCGATGACCGCGTCACTCCTGGCGCTCGGGTTGGCTGTCGGCGGCACCTTTTACGTGGATGGAATCACCTCGACAACCCTCACTCGGGTCGCGGGAACCTACAGCCGTTCGCTGATCGTCCATCAGGTCTGGCAGTGGATCGGCTGGGTGCTCGTCTTCGCGGCGATCGGCCTGCTCATCGCCGCGTTCCTGCGAAAGTCCAGGCAGCACCTCGCGCTCATCACCGTGCTGCTGCTCGCCGGTCTCGCCGCGCCGCTCAACCAGCTGCGAATAAGCACCGACACCTCGCTGCAGAAGCACGTCGACTTCGGGGCCTGGTTCGCCTGCATCGCGGCGGGTTACGTGGTGACTTCGGTCGCCCGAGCGCTGCCCGGCCTGCTCCGCAGAGCCCCGGTACGCGTGCTGACCGGGACCGTGCTCACCGCGGCAGCCCTCGCGCTCACCGTCAGCCCCGGACTCGCCCAGGCCGACGGCTACTTCCACGAGTGGCCCGACGGCCAGCCCGTCGCCGCCGCGATGTCGCACTTCGTGGCGAAGGGCAAGGACCAGTACCTCGTCGAGGACTACGACGTCGAGGCCTATTACCTGCAGCACGCCGTCAATTGGCAGCAGTGGAATAACACCTGGTCCTTTACTTACTACAGCCATGACCTGCACAAGTCCATCAGCGGAATGCCGGCCTACATCGACGCCGTGAAGAACCACTACTTCGCGCTGATCGTGCTCGACTTCGGCGACACCGCATCCACCGACCACGCCATCGAGGCTGCCATCAACTCCTGCCACAACTCCTGCGGCTACCACGTGATCGCCGAGGTGCCCTACACCGGCGCCACCTGGAAGGGGCAATTCACGATCTGGCAGTACCAGGGAGCGCAGTCATGACGACGCTGGAAGAAGAGATAACCGAGGGCTCCCGATCGGGCGCGGCGACCGCCGTCCTGACTCGACCAGGCACCGCCAGGCACGGCTCCGGCTCCGGCGGCAGGGAGCCGATCCCGCCGCGGCTGCCGGAACCGCCGAGCGACGCGGAGACGCGGCTCTACGACACGCGCAACCGCAAGCTGCTGATGCGGGTGTCCGCCGCCTCCTTCCTGGTGCTGACGATCTCGCAGGTCCGCTTCGTCATCACCGACAAGCCGCTGATGCTGCTCGCGCCCTTCTTCACGTTCACGGTGCTCTACTACGTGATCTCGCTGTGGGTGAACGCGGGCACCAAGGACTTCGACATGGCCGAGCACGATCGGCTGGTGGCGCAGTGGCGGCCGCAGACCCATCCGTCGCTCGACGTCTTCCTGCCGATCTGCCGCGAAGACATCGAGGTGCTGAGCAACACCTGGGCCGGCGTGTACGAGCTGATGCGCGCCTACCCGGGCCTGTGCAGCGTCTACGTGCTCGATGACGGCGGCGACCCGGATGCCGCGCGCGTCGCCACCGACTTCGGGTTCAACTACCTGAGCCGGCCGCTCGAGGGCGACAACCCGCGCGGGTGGTTCAAGAAGGCGGGCAACCTGCGCTACGGCTTCGCCCGGTCGCAGGGCGATTTCGTGCTCGTCCTCGACGCCGACTTCGTCCCGCGCGCCGACCTGCCGATGAACCTGCTGCCCTACATGGACGCGGACCCGAAGCTCGGCATAGCGCAGTCCCCGCAGTTCTTCCGCACGCACAAGGGGCAGACGCGGATGGAGCGCGGCGCCGGGGCGGTGCAGGAGCTGTTCTACCGGCTCGTGCAGGTCTCCCGGGACCAGCGCGGCGGCGCGATCTGCGTCGGCAGTTGCGCGATCTACCGGCGCGAGGCGCTCAACGCGAACGGCGGCGCCACGCTCATCGGCCACTCCGAGGACGTGCACACCGGCTTCGACCTGCGGCGCCAGGGCTGGGGCCTGCGCTACATCCCGGTGCCGCTGGCCGCCGGCCTGTGCCCGGACACGCCCGACTCGTTCTTCGCGCAGCAGTACCGCTGGTGCATGGGTTCGATGGACCTGCTCAAGCATCCGAAGTTCTGGCGGACGAAGCTCAGCCTGCGTACGCGCTGCTGCTACTTCTCCGGCTTCTGCTACTACGTGCACACGGCCCTGTTCACGATCATCACCCCGCTGATCCCGCTGACGATGCTGCTGTTCCTGCCGAACCACGTGCGGCTGATCAACTACATCTTCATCGCGCCCTCGCTGATCTACAACATCCTGATCTTCCCGCTCTGGCACCGCTGCCGGTTCGGGCCCTCGGCGTACATGGCCAAGCTGCTCTACGGCTGGGCGCACCTGTTCGCCATCTCCGACCTGCTGCGCGGGCGGCCGATGGGCTGGAAGCCGACCAACAGCAAGTCCGCGGCGAGCAAGAACCGGCGGCTGTGGGTCGGGGTCTGGGGCTGGTCCGGCGGAACCTGCGCGATCTGGATCGCGGCGGCCGCATGGCGTACGGTCTCCAGCGGAGTGCAGTTCCTGCCGATGCTGGCCCTGGGCGCGCTCAACATGTGGATCGTCGTCCTGGCGCTGATGTCCCGGCGCGAGCAGGCCCCCGGAGGAGCCAACTGAGACCCACGCGCCGGCAGTACGCGCGGAACACGGCGATCGCGGCGGTCCTGGTCGCGGCCGTCGTGCTCGCCCGTTTCTACCTGCCCGGACCCTGGCCGTGGCGGCACGCCGCGCCGGCCGCGCCCGCGATCCCCGGGAACGGCCGGTTCTATCTCGGCGTCGACTCCGGCTCCGGGCAGTCGGCCCTCGCGGCGTACGACGCGGCCGTCGGCGTCAGCCAGCCTGCCGTCCTCGGCGGATACACCATCGGCGAGGACGGCGGCGTGGCGCAGGTCCTGGCGTACGCGAAGGACCTGCCGGGCACGATCCCGATGGTGTCCTGGGGCGTGAACATGCAGGACGGCGGGATCACGGACGGGTCGAAGGACTCGTACCTGCGCGCGCAGGCCGAGGCGGTCGTCGCGTATAAGAAGCCGGTGTTCATCCGCCTGGACTGGGAGATGAACGGGTCCTGGTACCCGGAGTGGAGCCAGCCGGCGGTGAGTCCGGGCGCGTATATCGCGGCCTGGCAGCACATCTGGACGATCTTCCACCAGGCCGGTGCTACGAATGCGGCATTCGTGTGGTGCCCCAACGTCGGCGAGTTCAACGGACAGTCCTGGACGGCCTGGTATCCCGGCTCCGCGTACGTGGACTGGGTCGGCCTCGACGCGTACCCCGAGGACTCCAGCCTGACCGCGGACGTCTCGGGCGCGGGCGGCCTGGACGCGCTCGGCCGATACGCCGAACAAGTCGGCAAGCCCGCGATGCTTGCCGAGTGGGCCCCGGGCGAGCCCGAGCAGGATCCGACGGCGACCTTCGACGCGGTCTTCGCCTGGGCCGCGCGCTACCCGGACGCGGTCAAGGCGCTCGTCTACTTCAACTTCACCTCCACCCGGCGCGACGATCTGCTGGCCGATGATCCGACCGGATCCACCCGTTTGCGGCAACTTGTCGCACAGGATCGCAACGCGCTTTACGGCATCGGTGGGGTCGAGTGATCCAAACGGGCGCGGCGGGGTTCCGCCGGGCGGCTCGGCGCGGAACAATCGTTCCATGAGCCCGGGGCCCGATCTGCTCGCGCTGGCCCGCGCCTATGGCGTGGCCACCGACTACCACGACTGGCGCGGCCGACGGGTCGAAGTCTCGTCGTCCACCCTCATCGCCGTGCTTAAGGCTTTCGGGGTGCCCGCGGGCACCGCGGCCGCCTGCCGCAAGGCGCTGCGCAACCGGCGGGTCCGGAAACCGCTGCCGTCCTGCGTGGTGCTGCGGGCCGGGGCGGGCGGCAACGGGACCGGGCGCGGCGACGAGGTGACCGTGCACGGCCCGGCCGAGGCCGCTCCAAGGCTGTGGATCGAGCTCGAGGACGGCGGCCGCCGCTACGACGTCTCCCCGGTGCGTTCGCGGGAGAGCGAGGCCGAGGGTCTCGCCGAGTACGACTACGCGATCCCGGCCGGGCTGCCGCTCGGCTGGCACAAGCTATGCGGACACTGGGAGGGTCGGGCACACACTGCTCCGCTCGCCGTCGCGCCGAACCGGCTTGAGACCGCGTCGGCCGAAGGACGCGGTCGGGCCTGGGGCTTCTCGCTCCAGTTGCACGCGGTGCGCTCGCAGCGGTCCTGGGGCATCGGCGACCTGGCCGACCTTGAGCAGTTGGCGCTGCTCGCGGGCAACGATCTCGGCGCCGGGTTCCTCGTCGTCAACCCGCTGCACGCCTCCAGCGGCGTCAAGCCGATCGACCCCTCGCCCTACCTGCCCGCCTCGCGCCGCTACCCCGACCCGGCGCACCTGCGGATCGAATCCACCCACGAATACGCCTACGCCCCGCCCGCGGTCCGTCGGGAGATCGACGCGCTCGGCGAGGACCTCCGAAAGGCGGGGCCGGCCGGGGACCTGATCGACCGGGACGCCGTGTGGGAGGCGAAGATCAGCGCCCTGCGGCTGCTCTACGCGCTGCCGGCCGCCGAACGCGGTCCCGGCCGGGACGCCGACTTCCGCGCCTTCCTGCGGCGCGAGGGCGAGCCGCTGCGCACACACGCGACCTGGCTGACGATCGTGGCACGGCACGGCCGGGACGAGTCGACGTGGCCCAAGGGGCTGAGCGATCCGCGTAGCCCGCAGACCCGCGCGTGGCAGGGCGCCGAGGCGGCCGAAATCGCCTTCCACTGCTGGCTGCAGTGGCTGCTCGAGGAGCAGTTCTCGGCAGCCAAGTCAGCCTGCGAGCGGGCCCGGATGCCCTACGGGATCATCCACGACCTCGCGATCGGCGCGCAGGCGGACGGGGCCGACGTGTGGGCCGACTCCGAGGTCTACGCGCACGGCGTCACCGTCGGCGCTCCGCCGGACGAGTTCAACCAGTCCGGGCAGAACTGGGCCTCGCGGCCCTGGCGGCCGGACAAGCTCGCCGAGACGGGCTATTCCTCATACCGGCGGATCCTCGAGGGGACCTTGCGGCACGCGCACGGCCTGCGGATCGACCACGTGATGGGCCTGTTCCGGCTCTGGTGGATCCCCGAGGGCAAGTCCGCCGATCAGGGGACGTATGTGAGTTACGACCACGACGCGATGCTCGGCGTGCTCACGCTCGAGGCGGACCGGGCCGGGGCGCTGCTGATCGGCGAGGATCTAGGCACCGTCGAGCCCTGGGTCCGCACGACGCTGGCCAGTCGGGGAATCCTTGGCACCAGCGTGCTCTGGTTCGAGCGGGACAGCGATGGACGTCCGCTGCACGCGGCCCGCTGGCGTACCGACGCGCTGGCCACGGTGACGACGCACGACCTGCCGCCGACCGCCGCCGTCCTGGCCGGGGAGTCGCTCGACGCCACGGACTGGCTGGAGCAGTTGCGCCGCGAGGGCCTGCTGCGCCGCGGCGCCGGCGAGTCCGAGACCGTGGACGCGCTGCACCGCTACCTCGCGTGGACGCCCGCGCGGCTGGTCGGGGTGTACCTGCCGGACGCGGTGGGCGACCGTCGCCCGCACAACCTGCCGGGCACCGACGCCGAGGCGTACCCCAATTGGCGGTATCCGCTCGCGGACGGGGCCGGCGCGCCGGTGCTGCTGGAGGATTTCGCCCGGAATCCCCGAGTTCGCTCCCTGGCGCGGGCGCTGCGCATACTGGGATAATTCGCGCGCGTTGACGGTGCTAGCCGCGCACAGCCGAGATCCGGCCCGCGAATGGACCACCTGGCTGCGAGGGCGCCAACCGAGTCGAGTACCGTTGTGCTGTGACTATCAGATCAGCTACGCGTTCCGCGGTGCGGGCTGGAACCCTGGCCGCGCTGACCAGCGTTCCGTTGCTAGCCGCGAGCTCCGCCTTCGCCGACGGCTTCCAGGGCGAGGACGCCGGGCCCCGGCTCTCCGTGCTGGCGACCATCGGGATCTTCGTCGGCATCCCGGTCGGCCTGTTCGTGCTGATCACCGTGCTGGTGCTGCTGCCCGGCTGGGTGAAGGGCGACCAGAACCGGACCGAGATCGGCTGGGACACGCAGAGCGCCGCCAAGACCAAGGGCGCTGAGCCCGCGGACGCGGCCGGCGAGTCCGAGGCCAAGGCCGGTGCCGCGTCGAGCGGGACCGGTGGCGCCAGTGGCTCCTGGTGAGGCGGCGGTGATCGAGTCCGCGCAGATCCAGCGGGCCATCAAGATCGCCGAGAAGCGGACCGGGCTGAACTGGTCGGTCTTCGTCGGCGACCTCGGCGAGGATCCGCGCGCCGAGGCGATCGAGCGGCACGGCGCCCTTGGTGCGGCCGCGGCCGCTTCGGTGCTGGTCGCCGTTGATCCGAATGCCCACCACCTGGAGATCGTCACCGGCTCCCGGGCCCGCAGGCGGCTGGACGACCGCTCCTGCGCGCTCGCCGCGGCCTCGATGGCGGGCACCTTCGCGGTGCGCGACCTCGACGGCGGCATCGCGCGCGGCATCCTCGCCCTGGTCGAGCACGTCCGCCGCAGCTGAGTTCGCTGAATCCCATAGTCGCCCGATAGACGTACGCGGCCTCGCTCACCCATTGGAGTGAGCGAGGCCATTGGTGTCCTCGTATGCAGTAGTTGTGCTCAGGCCGATGCCTTCTCCGCCGCGACGAGCTCAGCCAGTAGCTCTTCCTCGCTCGCGCCGCGTCGCCAGTAGCCGGTGAACGTCACCCGGCGCCGGTCGAACCCTCGGGCGCCGTCGCCGGTCCCGACCAGGTGCCGCCGAATTGCCCGTACCTCCGCGGCCTCGCCGCCGATCCACGCGTAGGGCGTCCCGGCGGGCAGCCGCGCCTCGCGCACCGAGCGGGTCAGCGAACGGTCTCCGCCGCGCACCACCCAGGTGATCTCGGCGTCGGCCCAGGTGCTGAGCGCCTGCACGTCGTCCCCGTGGCCGATCTCGATCCACGCGCGCACGATCGTCGCCGGGCTGATCCACTCCAGGATCCCGGCGATCGCCGGCAGCGCCGACTCGTCGCCCGCGAGCAGGATCCAGTCCGTGCCCTGCGGCGGCCGGAAGTCGATGCCCGCGTTGTCCGGCTCGCTCGGCCCGAGCGCGGTGATCCGGTCCCCGGCCAGGCAGCGCAGCGCCCACCCGGCGGCCGGGCCCGGCCCCGCGTGCACCGCGAAGTCCACGTCCAGCTCGCCGAGCTCGCGCCGCTGCTCGCGCACGGTGTACGTGCGCATCAGGGCCCGATGACGCGGGTCCATTCCCCGCCACGCCGCGTACCACTGCTCGCCCGCCTCGACCGGCACGCGCGCGACCTCCGCGCCCGGCTGCGGAAAGAAGAGCTTGAAGCGCTGGTCGCGGCCCCCCGACGCGAACTCGGCCAGGCCTCCGGGCCCCACGCCCCGGAACGTCACCCGCAGCACGCTCGGGCTGACCCGGCGCGTGCGGGCCACCTCGAACTCGAAGAAGCGGTAAGAGCTCATCGCTCAGGCCACCTTCTTCGCGTTCCGCAACGCGGTCGCGAAGCCCTGCACGATCGGGCCGATCGCGGTGTACGAATAGCGCGGTTCCGAGTTCCAGCCGACGATCTGATCCGCCTTCACCGCGGGCAGCGCGGTCCAGGTGGCCTTGCCGGTCAGGTCGGCGGGCTGCAGGGTGCCGGTCCGGTCGTCCAGCAGGATCAGATCCGGTTCGTACTTTCCGGCGTTCTCCCAGCTCAGGCTCTCGAAGAAGCCGCCGACCACGTTCGTCGGCTCGATGAAGGACACGCCGAGCTGCTCGTAGTAGGTCAGGTCCGGATAGACCTTGGGATCGCTGATGTAGAGCAGGTCGGCGCTCGCCGAGGCCGCCAGGACCTTGATCGTGCCCTTGCTCTTCGCCGCCGTCCGCAACTGCTCCACGGCCTGCTCGAACGCGGTCTTCGCGGTGGCGACCTTCGTCGCGGTCAGGTCGGCGCCGAGCAGCCCGGCCAGCTTCTCGACGCGCCCGAGTGGCGTGGTCAGCGGCTCGCTCGCGACGGTGATCCCGATGGTGGGCGCCAACTTCTCGATCTTCGACAGGCTGGCTGCCGGGACGTACCAGAGCGAGTCCTTCTCCCACATGTCGGTGATCAGCACCTGCGGGTTGAGCTCGGCGTACTTCGCGACGTCGAACTCGCCGTACGCGTTGCCAAGGATCGTCAGCCTGTCCACCGGCAGGTTCCCGGCCATCGGGTCGGCCTTGCCGTTCGCCAGCGTGGTCGGCCCGAACACGCCTACGATCCGGTCGGTGACGCCGAAGTCGTAGAGCGCGGCGGCGGTCCCGGTGTAGGCGACGACGCGGGTCGGCACGGAGTCCAGGTGAACGGTCGTGCCCCGGTCGTCGGTGAAGGTCCACTGGCCTGAACTGCCGCTTGACGACACGTCGGCCGTCGAGACGGTCGCGCTGCACGCGTTCAGCGCCCCGGCCGTTCCGAGCCCGAGCCCCGCCATGCCCAGACCCGATTTCAGCACGCGGCGGCGGCTCGGGCGTGGTGTGTGGGGGCGGGTATGGGAAGGCAGGGCCATGGCTGAGGGTCCTCTCTCGGGGCGTTGAGACTTAGGGTAGCCTAACCTAAATGTCGATCAACCCCGGGAGTTCCCTAGCGACCCGCCGAGCCCTCGGCTTGCCCGCCGCCCTCTGCGCCCTGCTGGTGATCTGCGTGCTGAGCCTCGCGATCGGCGCACTGCCGCTCGCGCCCTCGGCGGTCTGGCACGGCCTGGTCAACCCGGCCTCATCCGCGTATCCCGTCGTGCATGAGACGCGCCTGCCGCGCACGCTGCTCGGCCTGCTCGCCGGCACCGCGCTCGGCCTGGCCGGCGCCGTGATGCAGGCGCTGACCAGGAATCCGCTGGCAGACCCGGGTTTGCTCGGCGTCAACGCGGGAGCCTCGGCCGCCGTCGTCACCGCCACCGCGCTGCTCGGCATATCAAGCCTCGGCGGCTACATCTGGTTCGCCCTCGGCGGCGCGGCGCTCGTCTCAGTACTCATCTACGCGGTCGGCGGCACTGGATCAACGAGAAGTCCGGCGCGGCTTGCCCTGGCCGGAACCGCCGTCAACGCCGCGCTCTACTCATACGTCGGCGCGGTCGAACTGCTCGACACCGACGCGTTGGACCGGATGCGCTTCTGGACGGTCGGCTCCATCGCCGACGCGGAGCCGGGGACTGTTCTGCGGATCACGCCGTTTATTCTGGTCGGCGCGGTCCTCGCCCTCGGCACCGCCAAGCCGCTCAACGCGATGGCGCTCGGCGACGACGCGGCCACGGCGCTCGGTGGCAGGCCCGCGGTGACCCGCGCGATAGCCATCGTGGCGATAGTCCTGCTCTGCGGCTCGGCCACCGCCGCCTGCGGACCGATCGTATTCGTCGGACTCATGGTGCCTCAGATCGCCGCGAAGATCACCGGCCCCGACCTGCGCTGGGTGCTGCCGTACAGCGCGATATTGGCGCCGATCCTGCTGCTCGGCGCGGACATCGTCGGCCGAGTCGTGGCGCGTCCGTCCGAGCTCGAGGTCGGCATCATCACGGCCGTCATCGGCGGCCCGGTCTTCCTGCTCACAGTCGTCGGGCGGCGCGCGTCATGACTCTCTATCGTTTCCGTCCCGCGCTCGTCTGCCTCGCCTGCATTGCCCTCGGCGTCGCCGCAGCCCTCCTCACGCTGAATCTCAGTCAGTTCAGCGGCGGCCTCACCGAGGCGGACGTCTTCGTCATCAACCAGCTGCTACTGCCACGCATTTTCGCGGCGGTCCTGGCCGGAGCCGCGTTGGCCATCGCCGGAGCCGTCTTCCAGTCCGTCACCCGCAATCCGCTCGGCAGCCCCGACGTGCTCGGATTCACCCAGGGCGCCGCGACGGGAGCGCTGATCGGCATCACGGCGTTCGGCGGGGGAGTGATGGCCGTCGCCACGTCCGCCTGGATCGGCTCGGTCGGCAGCGCGGTCGCCGTCTATCTCGTCGCGCGACGCGGCGGTGTGACCGGAGGAGCCAAGCTGATCCTCGTCGGCATCGGCATCGCGACGATCCTCAGCGGCGTCAACGAATACCTGATCACCCGCGCGAACATCATCGACGCGGCGGCGGCCTCGCTCTGGATCACCGGCAGCCTCGACGGCAGCTCGTGGTCCGGCGTCATCCTGATCGGCGCGGCCGTCCTGCTGCTCGTCCCGGTGCTCGTGCTCTGCTCACGCCCGCTGCGCGTCCTCGAACTCGGCGACGACCTGGCCACCGGCCTCGGCCTGCGCGGCGAGAAACTGCGGCTGCTCACGCTCGGCGCGGCAGTCCTGCTCGCCGCCTCGGCCGCATCGCAGACCGGCCCCGTCGCCTTCGTCGCCCTCTGCGCCCCGCATCTTGCCCGCAGGCTCACCCGCCGCACCGGCCCCAACCTCGTACCCACGCTGCTGCTCGGCGCCGCGCTGATGCTGTGGGCCGACTACCTGTCGCAGCACGCGATCCCCAACCGGGAACTGCCGGTCGGCGTGGTCACCGGCGTGCTCGGCGGCGGCTATCTCGTCTACCTCCTGGTCCACCAGCGCAAGATCGGACAGATATGACAAGGCTCGCCACGAAGCAGTTGACGCTCGCCTACGACCGCCGCGAAGTCGTCCGCGAGCTCGACGTCGAGATCCCGGACCGCTCGTTCACCGTCATCATCGGCGCCAACGGCTGCGGCAAGTCCACCCTGCTGCGCGCCCTCGCCCGCGTGCTCAAGCCCGCGCGCGGCACGGTTCTGCTCGACGGCAAGGCGATTAGCGAATACCAGAGCCGTCACGTGGCCCGCGTCATCGGTCTCCTGCCTCAGTCGCCGATTACGCCAGACGGGATCAGCGTCGCCGAGCTCGTCAGCCGTGGCCGCTTCCCGCACCAGGGAGCCCTGCGCCGCGAGTCCGCCGAGGACCGCGCCGTCATCGAACGCTGCCTCGCCGAGACCGGGCTCACCGAACTCAAGGACCGCCTCGTCGCCGAACTCTCCGGCGGCCAACGCCAGCGCGCGTGGATCGCGATGGCGCTCGCGCAGGACACCGAGTTGCTGCTGCTCGACGAGCCGACGACGTTCCTCGATCTCGCGCATCAGATCGAGGTCATGGATCTGTGCGCCCGGCTGCACGAGGCGGGCCGCACCGTCGTGGCGGTCCTGCACGACCTCAACCAGGCCGCGCGCTACGCCTCGCACCTGATCGCACTGCGCGGGGGCGAGGTGATCGCGGCGGGCGCGCCCGACCGCGTGATCACGGCTGATCTGGTCGAACGGGCCTTCGGCCTGCGTGCGCGGATCATCGAGGACCCGGAGACCGGCACCCCCCTGGTCATCCCCCTTCCCACGAAAGTTACCGCCAAGTAGTATCCGGACGAGAGCGCCGACTGGATACAGCGGCGACCGAAGAGCGGAAGGTGCGGTCCGTCCATGTCCTCAATGGAGAAGCAGACGCGGCGGGACCGGCCGTGGGTGATGCGCACGTACGCGGGCCACTCCACCCCGGCCGAATCCAACGCCCTCTACCGGCGCAACCTGGCCAAGGGGCAGACCGGCCTGTCCGTGGCCTTCGACCTGCCGACTCAGACCGGCTACGACGCCGACGCCGAGCTCGCCACCGGGGAGGTGGGCAAGGTCGGCGTGCCGATCGCGCACCGCGGCGACCTGGCCCGGCTGTTCGAGGGCATCCCGCTGGCCGAGATGAACACCTCGATGACGATCAACGCCACCGCGATGTGGCTGCTCGCGCTCTACCAGGTGGTCGCCGAGGAGCAGGGCGCGGACGTGGCGCTGCTGTCCGGGACCACGCAGAACGACATCATCAAGGAATACCTCTCCCGCGGCACGTACGCGTTCCCGCCCGGCCCCTCGCTCCGGCTGACGACCGACATGATCGCCTACACCGTGCACGCGCTGCCGAAGTGGAATCCGATCAACATCTGCAGCTACCACTTGCAGGAGGCCGGCGCCGAGCCGGTGCAGGAGATCGCCTACGCGCTGTCGACCGCGATCACCGTGCTCGACGCCGTACGCGACTCCGGCCAGGTGCCGGCGGACCAGTTCGACCGCGTCGTCGGGCGCATCTCCTTCTTCGTGAACGCGGGCGTCCGCTTCGTCGAAGAACTCTGCAAGATGCGCGCCTTCACCCGGCTCTGGGACGAGATCACCCGCGAGCGCTACGGCGTGACCGACGCCGCCGCGCGCAGGTTCCGGTACGGCGTGCAGGTCAACTCGCTCGGCCTGACGGAGGCCCAGCCGGAGAACAACGTCGCCCGCATCGTGCTCGAGATGCTCGCGGTCACCCTCTCCAAGGACGCCCGGGCCCGCGCCGTCCAGCTCCCCGCCTGGAACGAGGCGCTCGGCCTGCCGCGTCCGTGGGACCAGCAGTGGTCGCTGCGCATGCAGCAGGTCCTGGCCTTCGAATCCGACCTGCTGGAGTACGGTGACCTGTTCAACGGCTCGCACGTCGTCGAGGCGAAGGTCGCGGAGCTGGCCGAGGCGGCGAAGACCGAGATGGCGCGGATCGAGGAAATGGGCGGCATCGTCGCGGCCGTCGAATCCGGCTACCTCAAGTCGCAACTGGTCGGCGCGCACGCGGAGCGCAGGGCGCGGATCGAGGCCGGCGAGCAGATCGTCGTCGGCGTCAACGCGTATCAGGAGACTGAGCCGAACCCGCTGACCGCGGACCTGGACGCCGCGATCCAGTCCGTCGACCCGGCCGTCGAGGCGCAGGCTTCGGATGCGTTGAAGACGTGGCGGGCCAAGCGGGACAACGCGGCCGTAGACGCGGCGCTGGCCCGGCTGCGCAAGGACGCCGCCGAGCCCTCGACCAACCTGATGCCCGCGACGCTCGAGTGCGCGCGGGCCGGCGCGACCACCGGCGAGTGGGCCGCCGCGCTGCGCGAGGTGTTCGGCGAATTCCGCGCTCCCACCGGCGTATCCGGCGCGGCCGTCGGCGCCCAGGTCTCGCCCGAGCTCGCCGCGCTGCGCGAGCAGGTGCGGCAGGTGGGGGAGCGGCGCGGTCGCAGGCCCCGGATGCTCGTCGGAAAGCCCGGCCTTGACGGCCACTCCAACGGGGCCGAGCAGATCGCCGTGCGCGCCAGGGACGCCGGCTTCGAGGTCGTCTACCAGGGCATTCGGCTGACCCCGGCGCAGATCGCCGCGGCCGCCGTCGCAGAGGACGTAGACATCGTTGGACTGTCCGTGCTCTCCGGCTCGCACCTGCGCATCGTGCCCGAGGTGCTCCGACTGCTGGCCGAGGCGGGCGCGGCCGACATGCCGGTCGTCGTCGGCGGAATCATTCCCGAGGCGGACGCCGAGGTTTTGCTGCGGCAGGGAGTGAAAGCCGTATTCACTCCCCGCGACTACGACATGACGACCATTCTGGGCAAGGTCTTGAGCCTGGTGGCCTGAGTGTCCTGATTGCCCGTTTTTAGAACATGGGTACACAAATGACGGCGCCCGGTACCGAAGTGTGAAACTTCGTTACCGGGCACCGTCATTCGTGCCGATTTAGCCGAGAATTCCCGCCGGGTTCACCGGCCGCGGAATCAGGCCTCGGCCGCGACCGTCTCCTCGGTCTCGGCCTTGGCGCCGATCTCGTGCTCCTTGATGAACTCGTCGCCGAGCAGCTGGTGCGCCGCGCGCAGGTGGTCGAGGTCGACCTCGCCGTGCTCGGCCGCGTGTCCGTCCAGCGCACCGAGGATGCGCTCGACCGGGCCGTGCACGCCGCCGAGCCGCTGCTCGGCGTAGTAGGCGATGCCCAGCTTGAGGAACAGCTTCGCCCCCTGGCGGTGGGTGTTCCACTCCTCGATGGTGTGTTCGGTCTCTTCGAAGGTCTTCTCCGAGACCTCCAGCGCCTTCGATATGAAGCTCATCGCGATCCTCACAATCCGTGGGAGGCGGTTGAGCGCTCCCCCTCAGGTATGACAGTCAATACCCGCGAACTTTACTCCACCGGACGTGACGGTGCGTAGGGTCTGGCGCGGGGAAACGCAAGGGGCGTGCGAAGCGGTATGCGGAGCGCTTCGTGGCGCGTCGAGCCCTTAAGGGACCACGCGCGCCGAACGGGACCCAGTACGCCGTTCCATAAAACTCTGCTATACGGTCGAATCGGCCTTATGGGGCAATGGAATGCTATGGACGGCGCATCCGGCGCCGGGCGTGCGGTGCGGGCGGTACGCGCGGTGACCGCGCTGAGCCGACTGCGGGTCGTGCTGAGCCTGGATCAGCTCGCGGCGTACGCGGACGTGCCGATGCAGACCTTGGACGAGGGGCTCAGCGCGGGACCGGTGGCGGACGGCCGGATCGAGCGCGTGGAACAGGGTTCGTACGTGGGCTACCGGCATCCCGACGCGGCCTGGACGACGCTGCCGAGCCGGCTGGCGGCGGCGTCCGCGGGGATCGAATTCGCCAGGTGGTTCGCCGACTGGCTGGACGAGGTCGGCCCGGAGCGCAGAAAGGCCGCGCACGCCACGGCCAGAGCGGTCAGCGCGGCGGCGCGGGCGGCAGGCAAGAGCGCGTTGGCGGACCGGATCGAGAGCGTCTACAGCCGCCGGAAGCGCCGCGAGGCCGAGGAATCGGCGGCCGCGGCCTCGACGGCGGTCGTGGCGGCGGCGCTGGGCGCCGAGGCCAAGGCGCCGCTCCCAACCTCGCCCCCGCCGCCGCCACCCGCAGCCAAAGCGGTCTCGCGGCTGTCGACCCGGACGACGGCGGGCATCCTCATAGGCACGGCGGTGCTGCTGACCGGAGCCGTCGCGGGCGTAGCAGCACTCAGCGAAACGACCGCGGTCGCCGGGGGAGTGCAGGCGAAGTCCATCGGCGCCGCGTCTCCGAATGGCATCGGCACAAACGGAATCCAGGCCTCGTCATCCGGCCACGCAGGCCTGGCAGGTGCTTCCTCGAGCTCGGCAACGTCGTCCGGCGGCCCGACGACGACCCGCCCCTCAAGCTCCGCCACGTCCTCCGCGTCACCAGGTCTGAGCTCCAGTACAGGCGCCAGCGGCACCTCGCCGGTTCAGGTGGACTACGTCTCGTCGGCTGGTGGTTCGACGTCCTCCGGTTCATCTGGTGGTTCTGGCGTCAGCAGCAGTAACAGCGGTGGTGGCAGCAGCAGCACCTCACCCACCACCGACCCCGCTACCACCGTGTCGTCGACCACCGCGTCAGCACCCACAACATCCGCCGACCCGACAACATCGATCGCGACCACCTCGAGCAGCGACCCCGTGGCCACCGCGACAACGCCGAGCTCGGGCGACTCCACCACCGGCTGCATCAACCTGCTGGGTCTCATCTCGGTGTGTCTGTAGACCTGATTCGCGGGCCGCCTCGTCCCATTTCCCAGCCCACTGATCCGTGTCGGCGGCCTGCGGAAGAAGGCCTGACCCGACGACCCTCAGAACAGCCGGGACTCCACGTCGTCGAAGCCGCGCAGCAGGTCGTAGTCCAGCACCTGGCAGCCGATGCCGCGGTCCGTGGCCAGGACGCGGGCCTGGGGCTTGATCTCCTGGGCGGCGAAGATGCCGCGGACCGGGGCGATCAGCGGGTCGCGGTTGAGCAGGTCCAGGTAGCGGGTCAGCTGTTCGACGCCGTCGATCTCGCCGCGGCGCTTGATCTCCACGGCCACGGTCGCACCCGCCGCGTCCTTGCAGAGGATGTCCACGGGGCCGATGGCGGTGGGGTATTCGCGGCGGACCAGGCGGTAGCCGGGGCCGAGGGTCTCGATCTGGGCCGCGAGAAGCTCCTGCAGGTGCGACTCGACGCCGTCCTTCTGCAGGCCGGGGTCCACGCCGAGCTCGTGCGACTCATCGTGGAAGATCTCTTCCAGACGGATGATCAGCTTCTCGCCCGCCTTGTTGGTCACCGTCCACAGGCCCGGCTCCTCCTTGACCGTGCACGGCGGGCTCATCCAGTTCAGCGGCTTGTAGGAGCCGCCGTCGGAGTGCACGAGCACTGAGCCGTCGGACTTGTGGATGAGCAGGCGCTTGGCGCTGGGCAGGTGGGCGGCGAGGCGTCCGGCGTAGTCGACGCTGCACTGGGCGATGACGAGGCGCATCCGTCCACCCTAGACCAGCCGGGGGACGCGGCGTGGCCGGTCCTCGGTCGCGGGCCCCGGTTCCTCCGACGATCACATCAGTCCACTGAATGGACCGTCCGGTCATGCGCGAATCGCACGCGCCCCCTCGGGCAGGTGTGAGGGGCCGCCGCTGCGGTCATTCATTTCTGTGAGCGCACCATGACGGATGCGAACCCTCACGAAATGAGAGTCGAGCCCATGTCCCTGGACGTCTCCCCGGACCTGCTGGCGGCCGCCGAGCGCGGCGAGGTCGCCGACGCGGAGTTCGCCGAGTGTGTGCGTACCTCGCTGCCGTACGCGTGGCACATGATCAGCAACCTGTCCACGCGGCTGCACGTCGAGGGCGGCCCCTTCATCGACAATACCAACCCGCCGGACAACGAGCAGGAGCGCGGCGAACTGCTGCGCGCCCTGGCTTCCGACTCCATCCGGGACTGTTTGGAACGTTATTTCGGGGTCAAACTCGCGTTCCAGAACTGCCACCGGGTGGCGGTCTTCCCCGCGGCGGACGGGGAGCCCGGCATGGAGTCCGGGGCCTACCGCCGCTTCGTGTCGCCCCGCGCCCAGCTGCTCAACCAGTCGCCGGAGCTCCGCGACTGCTGAGCACGGGGTGTTCACTCGTTCGAGTACCCGGAAGGGAGTGGTGGTCCGGAAACTGTCAGACCCTTGTGGTGGGGTGGTTTATGGAGGTACTCCGCCCCACGAGGGAACCCCGGCGGGGAGAGACCGGTCGCGGCCGTACGCACGCGCAGTGGAGGGCGTGTGCGGGGAAGACGGCCGCGACCGGTCTCGAGGCCTGTCGAGTTCGTCGGGCTTGTCGGAACGTCCGTTGTGCCGACTTTCACACTGTTCCCGGTCGCCGGTACCGTGGATACTGACGAGTAACAAACGGCCGTACCCGATTCCGACGGGACGGTACCGAGCGGACGAGGGAGTCGGCTGTGGCGCGTGACTTCAAGACGGTGGGCGTGGTGGGCCTTGGCACCATGGGTGCGGGCATCGCGGAGGTGCTGGCCCGCAACGGGATCCAGGTGTTCGGCGTCGAGCAGGACCCGGCCGCGCTCAACCGGGGCAGGGCGCACGTCGCGCACTCCACCCGGCGGGCCGTGTCCAAGGGCAAGCTGAGCGCCGAGGACGCCGCGGCCCTGCTGTCCAGGATCACCTTCACCCATGAGCTCGCCGACCTGGCCGAGGTCGACCTCGTCATCGAGGCCATCCCGGAGCGGCTCGAGCTCAAGCGCGGTCTGTTCCAGCGGCTCGACGCGATCTGCCGCCCCGACGCGGTCTTCGCCACCAACACCTCCTCGCTCTCGGTCACCGAGATCTCCGTGGCCACCTCGCGCCCCGGCCGCGTCGTCGGCATCCACTTCTTCAACCCGGCGCCGGTGATGAAGTTCATCGAGATCGTGCGCACCGTGGTGACCGAGCCGGACGTGCTGGCCGACGTCGAGGCCCTCGCCGCCCGCCTCGGCAAGAGCCCGGTCGTGATCGGCGACAAGGCCGGGTTCATCGCGAACGCGCTGCTCTTCGGCTACCTCAACCACGCGGCCACGATGTTCGAGGCGCGCTACGCCAGCCGCGAGGACATCGACGCGGCGATGCGGCTCGGCTGCGGGCTGCCGATGGGCCCGCTCTCGCTGCTCGACCTGATCGGCCTGGACACCGCCTACGAGATCCTCGACACGATGTACAAGCAGTCGCGGGACCGGCTGCACGCGCCGGCGCCGATCCTCAAGCAGATGAAGACGGCCGGGCTGCTCGGCCGCAAGAGCGGGCGCGGCTTCTACACCTACGAGCAGCCTGGCGTGCCCGCGATCGTCCCGGACGACCTGACCCCCGAGGGCGCCAAGCACGCGGCGCCGGGCCGCAGCATCGGCCGGGTCGCGGTGGTCGGCTCCGGCACGATGGCCAACGGCATCGCCGAGGTCTGCGTCAAGGCGGGCCTTGAGACGGTGCAGATCGCGCGCTCGGCGGAGAAGGCCGAGGCCGCGCGCGCCTGGGTGGTCAAGTCGCTGGGCCGGGGCGTGGACAAGGGCAGGCTGACGGCCGAGGATCGGGACGCGGCGCTGGCCCGGCTCACCTCGAGCGGCAACGTGGCCGACGCGGCGGACTGCGATCTCGTCCTCGAGGCCGTGGTCGAGGACCTCGAGGTCAAGACGGCCCTGTTCCGCGAGCTGGACGGCATCTGCAAGCCCGGCGCGGTGCTCGCGACCACCACCTCGAGCCTCCCGGTGATCGACTGCGCGATGGCCACCGGCCGGCCGCAGGACGTCGTCGGCGTCCACTTCTTCAACCCGGCGCCGGCGATGAAGCTCGTCGAGATCGTGAGTACGGTCGCCACCGCGCCGGACGTGCTCACCACCGTGCACGAGCTGTGCGCCAAGCTCGGCAAGCACCCCGTGGACTGCGGCGACCGGGCCGGTTTCATCGTCAACGCGCTGCTGTTCCCGTACCTCAACGACGCGGTCAAGATGCTCCAGGCGCACTACGCGACGGCCGACGGCATCGACACGGCGATGAAGCTCGGCTGCGGCTACCCGATGGGCCCGTTCGAGCTGCTCGACGTCGTCGGCCTGGACGTCGCGCTGGCCATCGAGCGGGTGCTCTACCTGGAGTTCCGCGAGCCCGGCTTCGCCCCGGCGCCGCTGCTCGAGCACCTGGTGACGGCCGGTTACCTGGGCCGCAAGGCCGGCCGCGGCTTCCGCGACCACACGTCCTGAGCCGGTTCCGGGTCTTAGCCCAAGGATGAGGCGCGGGCTGCGAGAATAGGACCGTGAGCCCGCGCAAGAAACCCGGCCGCCCCGCCGCCGGATCATCCTCGTCCCGCAACCGGTCCGGCGGCGGAAAGCACACCCGGCCGACTCCCGACCCGGACGACCTCGCGCGCTCCTTCGGCTACCAGCACACCGAGTCCGACGCGTACGGCGAGGACTGGATCGTGCGGCAGGTCACCGGCGCCGCGGCCGAGAAGACGTACCGCTGCCCGGGCTGCGACCACGAGATCCCGCCGGGCACGCCGCACGTGGTCGCCTGGCCGAGCGTGCCCGAGTACGGTGCGGGCGGCGGCGTGGCCGAGCGGCGGCACTGGCACACCGCGTGCTGGAACGCGCGCGGGCGTCGGCGGCGGCGGTAACCCTACGTCGGTCAGGCGTCCCGGTGCCGGAAGAGCGCCAAGGCCGGCGCGATGATCAGGGCCGTCCAGATCAGCAGCGCGACGAGGCCGCCGACGGGGGAGAGCGGCGGGGTGCCGCTGGTCGAGGCGTGCGTGATCATCATGGCGCTGCCCGCGTTCGACGGCACGATCTTGTTGATGTCCTTGCCCGTCGTGCCCGGCAGGAAGTTCGTGATGATCGGGATCACGAACAGCAGGCCGACCAGCCCGGAGATCGCCGCCGCCGTGTGCCGCAGCAGGAAGCCGAGGCCGAAGCCCATCAGCGCGATCAGCGTCAGGTAGACGGGCACGGCGAACAGCGCGCGCAGGTTCGAGCCCTGACTCAGCGACAGGTCCACGCCGTGCTTGGTGTAGAAGGGGCTGGCCAGCGCGTATGAGGCGAAGGCGATGATCAGTCCGACGATGAGTACGAGCAGCGCGAGCACGGTGGCCTTGGCGGCGAAGAGGGTGCCGCGGCGGGGGAACGCGGTGAGCGAGGTGCGCATCATCCCGGTGCCGTACTCGGTGGAGACGACCAGCGTGCCGAGCACGCCGGTCACCAGCACGCCGAAGTAGACGCCCGCGACGACCGACGACATGTCCATCGAGGCCCGCGACGAGGCGTCGATCGAGTCCCAATTCGCCGACGTGACCGCGGCGATCAGCACCGAGATGCCGACCGAGACCAGCAGGCTGATCAGCAGCGTCCAGAAGGTCGAGCGCACGCTGCGGATCTTGGCGAACTCGCTGTCCATCGCCTCGCGGAAGGTCACCCGGCGCACGGGGCTGCCGAGGTGGAAGGCCTGGGTGCCGGCAGTCACTGGATGTGCTCCTTGACCTGCGAGTTCTGGCTGACTTGCGACGTTCCCCAGCCGGCCGCCTCCTCGTTCTCGAGGGCCTGCTGAGCGTCCGTGCGTCCCGCGTGGTATTCGACCGAGTTGGCCGTCAGGCGCATGAACGCCTCCTCCAGCGAGGACTGGACCAGTGTCAGTTCGTGGATCCACAGGCCCTCGGCCCCGGCCACGTCGCCGATCTGCGCGGGCTCGGCGTCGTAGACGTGCGCCGACGCGTCCGGCTGCCGCTCCACCCTCCAGCCGCGCAGTTCCAGCTTGGGCGCCAGTTCAGCCAACTGCGGCGAGCGCACGCGCACGTAGCTGACCGAGTTCTTCGAGATGAAGTCGGCCATCGGCTCGTCCGCGAGGATTTTGCCGAGGCCGATCACCACCAGGTGGTCCGCGGTCAGCGCCATCTCGCTCATCAGGTGGCTGGAGACGAAAACCGTCCGGCCCTCGGCGGCCAGCGCCTTCATCAGGTTGCGGATCCACAGGATGCCCTCGGGGTCGAGGCCGTTGACCGGCTCGTCGAACATGAGGATGCCGGGGTCGCCGAGCAGCGCCGCCGCGATGCCGAGGCGCTGGCCCATGCCGAGCGAGAAGCCGCCGGAGCGCTTCTTGGCCACGCTGTGCAGGCCGACCAGGTCGATCACCGCGTCCACCCGGGCGCGGGGCAGGCCGTTCGCCTTCGCCAGCACCAGCAGGTGGTTGTACGCGGTGCGCCCGCCGTGCACGGCCTTGGCGTCGAGCAGCGCGCCCACCTCGCGCAGCGGGGCGGCGAGGCGCTGGTAGGGCACGCCGTTGATCGTCACCGCGCCGGAGGTCGGCCGGTCCAGGCCGAGGATCATCCGCATCGTGGTCGACTTGCCCGCGCCATTCGGGCCGAGGAAGCCGGTCACCTTGCCCGGCGCCACGGTGAAGTCCGCGTGGTCCACCGCGAGCCTGGGCCCGTAGCGCTTGGTCAGCGCGGTCGCTTGGATCATGACCCAAGACTGCCCCGAATGGGATCAAGCAGCCATTCGGGGCATCTCTTCGAGGGACAGCGCGCCGTCACCCGGACGGCGTCACGCGTCCCGGCAGCGGCTAGGCGTCCCGGCGCACGAGCAGCCACGCGGCGAGGATCCACAGCAGGGCGGTCCACGCGGCGAACACCCCGTAGCCCTCCCACGGACTGAGCACGAAGTTGTCCGGGACGTGCTTGGCGATGATCGCGAAGCCCGCGTTCGTCGGTTCGTACGTGTACAGGTCCTTGCCGATCTTGCCGGGGATCAGCGAGATGAGGCCGCTGACCACCAGCAGCAGCGCGACGATGCCGGTGATCGCGCCCGCGACGTGCCGGATCAGCGAGCCGAGGACCATCGAGAACAGCGCGAGCATCCCCAGGTACAGGCCGACGCCGACCACCTGCCGGATGTTCCCGCTGTTGAGGTTGACCGTCAGCAGGCCCTTGAGGGTCTGCCGGCCGATGAAGAAGCCCGCGAAGGCGACCACCTCGCCGATCACCAGGATCAGCAGCGTGAAGACGACCGACTTCGCCGCGAGCATCCGGACACGGTGCGGGCTGGCCAGCAGCGTTGAGCGGATCATGCCGGTCGAGTACTCGCTCGCCGTCACCATCACGCCGAGCACGGCGATCGAGAGCTGGCCGATGTACTGGCCCGGGGCCATGATCTGCCCGATCGGGTCGAGCAGCAGGTTCGTCTGCTGCGTGGCCGAGGCCTGCTTCCAGTTCGCGACCGTCAGGTAGGGAAACAGCCAGCAGAAGAACGGGAAGACGAGGATCAGCGCGATCAGCGACCAGTAGGTCGAGCGCACCGAGCGCAGCTTCGTCCACTCGGCCAGCAGCAGCCGGCCGAAGTGCGCGTGACCGGTGCCCGCGCCGTCCGCGACGGGAGGGGTGAGCACGCTCTGGCTAGCGGCCATCGTGGCCTCCCGAGGCGAGCGCGTCCGCGGATGACGGAGCCGGGCTCGGTGGTGGTGGTGGCGACGGATGGTGGGCGAACTCGCCGGACTCGCGCGTCAGTTCCATGTACGCCTCCTCCAGCGAGGCCCGTTGCGGAGTCAGCTCGTGCAGCACCAGTCCGCGCTCCGCCGCCAGCTCGCCGATCTGCGGCGCGGTGCTGTTCGTGACGATCAGCATGCCGTCCTCGGCCGTGGCCGTCACCGACCAGCCGCGTTCCGCCGCGGCCGCTTGGAACTCGGCGGTCTGCGGCGTACGCACGAGCACCGCGCTGTCCGAGAACTGCGCGATGAACTGCGCCACCGGCATGTCCGCCTGCAACTGGCCGCGGCCGATGACGATGAGGTGGTCCGCGGTCACCGCCATCTCGTTCATCAGGTGGCTGGAGACGAAAATCGTCCGCCCGTCCGCCGCCAGCGCCTTGAGCAGCTCCCGGATCCAGACGACGCCCTCCGGGTCGAGCCCGTTGACCGGCTCGTCGAGAATGAGGATCTTGGGGTCGGCGAGCAGCGCGGCGGCGATGCCGAGGCGCTGGCCCATGCCGAGCGAGAAGCCCTTGGTGCGCTTGCGGGCCACCGCGCCGAGACCGACCAGGTCCAGCACCTCGGAGACGCGGCGCTTGGGCACGCCCTGCGTCTGCGCGAGATAGAGCAGATGGTTGAACGCGGTTCGCCCGCCGTGCACCGCTTTGGCCTCGAGTAACGCGCCCACATGGCGCAGCGGGTCGCGCAGATCGTGATAGAGCTTGCCGTCGATCAGGGCGGTTCCCCCGCTTGGCCGGTCAAGCCCGAGGATCAGCCGCATCGTGGTCGACTTCCCCGCCCCGTTCGGCCCGAGAAAGCCGGTGATCCGGCCGGGCGCGACGGTGAAACTGAGGTGGTCTACTGCGGTCGTGGCCCCGTACTTCTTGACGAGGTCCTTGACTTCGATCATGGTGCCGCTCCTTTCTGATTCAGCGAATCTCAAGGACGTATCCACCAGTGGATACGGGTTCCCGTCTGATCCCGGCCAGGCATGCTGCCGGGTGCGGGATTGACGTTTCACAGCCACCTGCCGCACGTGGCGAGGTCTCTTGTATGTCAATTGCCTCCGGATCTCGCCGAATCCGGCGTCGTGAATCTGCCGAGCCAGCCTGCGGTTGCGGACCATCCCGGCAACGTTCAGGTTCTCGACGATGACGGTGCCGTACTCGCGGGCCAGCATGGTGGTCAACTTGTGGATCCCGTCCCGGCGCTGGTTCGCCACGCGATAGTGGACCTTATTGCGGGCCGTGTTGGCCCGAAGCCACCGGTTCGAGGGCTGCTGCCTTCTCCGTCGATCCGGGCCTTGACGCCGGGAGACGGTACGCGATGCCCGAGCGAGCTTCCGGCGCGAAGCGTCGTCGCGCCTGGGATTTTCGACCATGGTGCCATCCGAAAGTACCGCGAGGTGCCTCACGCCGAGGTCCACGCCGATTACGGTGTCCGGGCGGCGTGGGGATTTCACGGCCCGGGCGGTCTCGACGGTGAACGCGACGAACCAGCGGCCCCTGTCGAAACGCACGGTCGCACACAGGATCCGCGCGGTGCCGACGCTGAGTTTCCGCTCCAGTTTGCCCGTCGACTCGTGTGTTTTGATCAACCCAAGTCGTGGCAGCGTCACGTGTCTGCGGTCCGGCTCGACGCGAATGGCCCCGGTCGTGAACCGCACCGATGGTACGCACGCGCGCTTCGTCTTAAATCGGGGGAACCCCATCCTCCGCCCGGCGCGCCGTCCCTCACGCGAGGCCGACCAGTTCTTCAGTGCACGCGCCAACCGCTCCAAACCAGTGTTGAACGCCTCCTTCGAACACTTGCGCCACCATGGCGCCTCCTCGTCTTCTGCCCGGTTCCAGGCCTTGCGCAGCGTGGGCAGCGACCAGCCGAGCAGGGGAGTCAACCGCTGGCCGTCGATTCCGTAGGAGCGCTCGGCCTCGCGTTGATCGAGATTCGCCTTCACCGCCGCCAGATCCCAGTTGAACGCCACCCGCGCAGCCCCCGCATGCCGGGCGAGGCTGCGGGCTTGGCGCGGCGTCGGGTCGAGCGCGAATCGGTATGTCCGTATCACGCCGCGCCTGCCTTGTAGCGCGCAGGCGTGAACCTGGCGTACCGGAATGCGTATCCCGTCACTAACTCCACCCGCTCCCGCGATGACCGCAATGAAGATCCGCTTGCATCGCCACGGTAGGTGCCGCAACACCGACAGTGGAAGGTCGTGTCCACCCATATGGATGAACGGAAGACGTGGCGAAGACTGGCGTAACCCACCCGTAGCCGCTACGCGCCGGACAAGCAGATCGGGCGCGCATCAAGATCCCCGACAAAGCGAACCAAAGCGCACCCCTCTCCCCGTCAACCGTACCCCGGCATCAGCCGTCTGGCACTGGGACGCGTGAGAACTGGACACATAAAAAACAGAGGCGAGGACCCCCTCGACGTCTACCCACGCCGCCGAAGGGGCCCTCGACCCAGAATCTACCAGTATCAGAGCTCTGTTGCGAAATTGGATCTTATGCGTCGCGGCTCTTGAACACCCACAGGCCCGCGAGCAGGGCGATTACCGCGTAACCCAGGTAGACCGCGAAGCCCGCCCAGGCGCCGAAGGCGGTGCCCACGTCCGCCGTGTGCTGGGTCGCCCAGACCTGGCTGCCCGCGTTGTACGGCAGCCACTTGCTGACGTCCGCCTGCCAGGAGTTCGGCATGAAGCCGATCATGATGTTGACGACGAACAGCAGCGCCACGCCGATCGTGATGGTCCCGGGCGTGTTCCGCAGCGCCGCGCCGATGCCGAAGGCCAGCAGCGCCGCGCCGTCCAGGTAGAGCCCGCCGCCGATCACGGCCTGCAGCGCGCCGTGCGTGCCCAGGCTCAGCGCGACGCCCTTGGCCGTCCAGAAGTGGATGCCGATGAGGAACGAGGCGAAGGAGATGATCTCGCCGACCACGAACGCCACCACCGTGACGATCACCAGCTTGGCGAAGAAGACGCTCGCCCGGCGCGGCTGTGCGGCCAGGCTGGTGCGGATCATCCCGGTGGAGTACTCCGAGGTCACCGCGAGGGCGCCGAAGACGACCATGACCAGCTGGCCTAAGACGATGCCGAACATCGAGCGCATCACCAGGTCGCGGTGCGCCAGTTCGGCCGCGGTGTCCGAAGTGTGCGAGGACTGGCCCCAGTTGCCCAGGGTGCTGATGCCGACCGAGATGACGATGGCCGCGGCCAGCGTCCAGACGGTCGACTTCACCGAGCGGATCTTCGTCCACTCCGAGCGCAGCGCGCCGCCGAATCCGGCCTTGCCGCTGGCCGGGGGCAGCGGGGTCATGCCCGCGAACACGCCGATAGGCGCGTTGTCGGTAACGGTACTCATCTTCAGACCCCCTGCCCGGCCGGGACGGCCGCGTGGTACTCGACGCTGTCCTTGGTCAGCTCCATGAACGCCTGCTCCAGCGAGGCCTGGATCGGGCTGAGCTCGTGCACCCGGATCTGGTTCTCGAAGGCCAGGTCGCCGATCTCGGTCATGCCCAGCTTGGTCACCAGCAGCGCGTCCTCGCCGTCCGCGCGCACCGTCGCGCCCTTGCCGGACAGCAGCGGGCCGAACTCCGCAAGCTGCGGGGTGCGCACCCGGATCGAGAGCTCGGAGTTGTTGTCGATGAACTCCTGCACCGAGCAGTCCGCGACGAGCTTGCCGCGGCCGATCACGATCAGGTGGTCGGCGGTGGCCTCCATCTCGCTCATCAGGTGGCTGGAGACGAACACCGTGCGGCCCTCGGCGGCCAGCGCCTTCATCAGGTTCCTGATCCAGAGGATGCCCTCCGGGTCAAGGCCGTTGACCGGCTCGTCGAACATCAGCACCTTGGGGTCGCCGAGCAGCGCGGCGGCGATGCCGAGGCGCTGGCCCATGCCGAGCGAGAAGCCCTTGGACCGCTTCTTCGCCACGGCGCCGAGGCCGACCAGGCCGAGCACCTCGTCCACCCGGCGCTTGGGCAGGTTGTTGGTCTGCGCGAGGCAGAGCAGGTGGTTGTACGCGCTGCGGCCGCCGTGCACGGCCTTCGCGTCGAGCAGCGCGCCGACTTCCCGCATCGGGAACGCCGCCTGGCCGAAGGGCTTGCCGCCGACGGTCACGGTGCCGGAGGTCGGGGCGTCGAGGCCGAGGATCATGCGCATCGTCGTCGACTTCCCGGCGCCGTTCGGGCCCAGGAAGCCGGTCACCTGGCCGGGTTTCACCGAGAAGGACAGCTGGTCCACGGCCAGCTTGTCCCCGTAGCGCTTGGTGAGGCCTACCGCCTCGATCATTGTGGGCTCACTCCCCTGGAGCTGGATTCTCATCTTGGGACCGCCCAACCGTAGCCAGCCGGCCCAGTCGGCGTCGTCCGCCTCCGGGATGGTCCGCCGGAGTACGGGGTGCTACCTCAGGCGGACCTGGAGGATCCTCCGAAAGCGGCGCGTCCCGCGCTACCGGCGCTTCGGTGCTCCACCCCATGGATACCCTGCCGTCCGCCCTGTTCACTGAGTGCAACCGCCGAGAGGAGAGCGCCGAGATGGAGTTCATCACCGCGGACAGCTGGACGCAGGCGCTCCGGCTCAAGCAGGACCGGCCCGAGGCCACGCCGATCAACGGCGGCACCGACGTGATGGTCGAGCTCAACTTCGACCTGCGCCGGCCCGAGGCGCTGCTCGACCTGAGCCGGATCAAGGAGCTCAAGGACTGGGACGTGGTCGGCGGCTCGGTGCAGCTCGGCGCGGGGGTCACCTACACCCGGATCATCAACGAGCTCGCCGACCGGCTGCCCGCGCTCGCCATGGCCGCGCGCACGGTCGGCTCCCCGCAGATCCGCAACCGGGGCACCGTCGGCGGCAACCTGGGCACCGCCTCCCCGGCCGGCGACGCGCATCCGGTGCTGCTCGCGACGGGCGCCGTGGTCGAGGCCGAGTCCTTCCAGCGCGGCGTGCGGCACATCCCGGTGGACGGGTTCTTCACCGGGGTCAAGCGCTCGGCCCTGGAACCCGACGAGCTGATCCGCGCCGTCGTCATCCCGACCGCCGCGGGCCCCCAGCAGTTCTCGAAGGTCGGCACCCGCAACGCCATGGTCATCGCGGTCTGCTCCTTCGCGATCGCGCTCGACCTGCGGGCGCGCACCGTCGGCACCGGCATCGGCTCGGCCGGGCCCACGCCGCTCGTCGCCCGCGCGGCCGAACGCTTCCTGGCCGAGGAGCTGGACTGGGACACGCTGACCGTCTCCGAGCCCGCCGCCAAGCGCTTCGGGTCCCTCGTCGCCAACGCGGCCCGGCCGATCGATGACGTCCGGGGTACGGCGGCGTATCGGAAGCACGCGCTCGGGGTGCTCGCGGTCCGCTCGCTGCGCTGGATCCGGACAGCCGGTCGGGAAACGGTGTTGGCATAAGAGAATGTGAGGAGGATCTCATGGCGGATCAGGGGCTTCGGTTGGCGTTGACGATCAACGGCCGGCCACGCGTGGCGGGCGACATACCGGCGAATACCTCACTGCTCAACGCGTTACGCGAGCATTTCGGTCTGCCCGGTGCGAAAAACGCCTGTGAACAGGGCGAGTGCGGTTCCTGCACGGTCTATCTGGAGGGCACCATCGTCTGCTCCTGCCTCGTTTCTGCAGGTCAGGCACAGGGTGCCGAGGTGCGTACGGTCGAGGGTCTGGCCGACGAGGAGGGGCTCGCCATCGTGCAGCGCGCATTCCTGGAAGCCGGGGCGGTCCAATGCGGCTTTTGCACCCCCGGATTTTTGATAGCGGTCCATGAGGTCCTAGAACGGGTCCGAGGTCGTACAATCATAAATCTCGATGACGACGAGGTCCGTGAAGCGCTGGCCGGGAACCTGTGCCGCTGCACCGGATACGAAAAGGTGGTCGACGCCGTTCGCGCGGCGCTGGTCCACCTGTCCGGAACGCTGCCGCCGGTGGGGGCAGGCGAATGAACGGGACACTCGTCATCGAGGACTGCGCCGTCGCTACCGTGGACGAGCGTGGTTCTGAGTATGCCGTCGGTTACGTGGTGGTCTCCGACGGCAGAATCGTGCAGGTGGGTTCCGGCGCTGTCCCGGCCTTCCAGCACGATGGAGCCCGGGTGGTGGACGGTAGTGGGTGCCTTGCCACCCCCGGGCTCGTTAACTCACACCACCACCTCTACCAGTGGATCTTCCGCGGCCTCGCGCAGGACGCCACCCTCTTCGAGTGGCTGACCGAGCTCTATCCGCGCTGGGCCAGGATCGACGAGCCGGCGGTCCACGCGGCGGCCAGGGCCGGGCTCGGCTGGCTGGCGCTGAGCGGCTGCACCACCTCCACCGACCACCACTACCTGTTCCCGCGCGGGGCCGGGGACCTGCTCGGCGCGACGATCCGGGCCGCGCGCGAGGTCGGCGTGCGGCTGGACGCGACCCGCGGCTCGATGGACCTCGGCCGTTCGGCCGGGGGACTGCCGCCGGACGAGGTCGTCGAGGACCTCGAGGACATCCTGATCGCCAGCAAGGAGGCCGTCGAGCGGCACCACGACCCGTCGTTCGGCTCGCTGACCAGGATCGCGCTGGCGCCCTGCTCGCCCTTCTCGGTCTCCGCCGAGCTGATGCGGCAGTCGGCCGAGCTGGCGCGCGAACTCGGCGTCCGGCTGCACACGCACCTGGCCGAGACCGTCGAGGAGGACGCCTACTGCCGCGACTTGTATGACCGGACCCCTGCCGAATACGTCGAATCGCTCGGCTGGATGGGTGAGGACGTCTGGTTCGCGCACGGCGTCCATCTGGACGACCCGGCGATCGCTCGGATGGCCGAGACCGGCACCGGTTTGGCGCACTGCCCGAGCTCGAACGGCCGCCTCGGCGCCGGACTCGCGCCGATCAAGGCCCTACTGAACGCGGGAGCACCGGTCGGCCTCGGCGTGGACGGAGCGGCCTCGCAGGAGTCCGGAATGCTGGTGGAGGAGCTGCGCCAATCGGTGTACGTCTCGCGCATGAGGGCGCTCACCGGTTCGGCCGAGCGTTCCCTCGACGCCCGGACCGCGCTGCGTCTCGGCACGGCAGGTGGCGCGCGGGTACTCGGCCGTCAGCACGAGATCGGCTCGCTCGCGCCCGGCTATTGCGCCGACATCGCACTCTGGAAGCTCGACGGCCTCGGCCACGCGGACATCACCGACCCCGTCGCGGCACTCGTCTTCGGCCCGCCGGCGCCGCTCAAGCTGCTGACCGTCAACGGCCGGATCGTGGTGGAAGACGGTCAGCTGACGACCGTCGACGCCGCCGAGCTCGCCCGTGAGGCCCGGGCCGCGCACCGCCGAATGATGGAGGCGGACGTTCGATGACGGCGGCAGTAGTAGCAGCAGCAGCAGCGGCAGTCACCACCGATCGGCCTACTCGTAGGACTCGCCCTAATAACGGCGTAGGCGGCAGCCCGCTGCGTCCCGACGGAACGCTCAAGGTCACCGGCGAATTCGCCTACGCGTCCGACTTGTGGACCGAGGGCATGCTCTACGGCTCGACGCTGCGCAGCCCGCACCCGCGAGCCAGGATCCTCGGCATCGACACCTCCGCCGCGTCCGCGATGGCCGGCGTGCATGCCGTGCTGACCAGCGCGGATATCCCCGGCAAGAAAACCTACGGCCTGATCGTCACCGACTGCCCGGTCCTCGCGATCGACGAGGTGCGCTACCACGGTGAGCCGGTCGCCATCGTCGCCGCCGACGACCTGGACACGGCCCGGCGCGCCTGCAAGCTCATCGCCGTCGAGTACGAGGTGCTCGAACCGGTCGCCGACATGCGCCGCGCCGCATTCGACCCGGACTGCCCGCGCGTACACGCGGACCACGGCTTCGGCGGCCGGAACATCGTGCGCTACCAGCCGGTCCGGCACGGCGACCCGGACCGCGCCGACGTACGCGCCGCCGCAGCCGTCGTCGTCACCCGCGAGTACGAGGTCGGCATGCAGGACCAGGCCTTCCTAGGCCCCGAATCCGGGCTCGCGGTCCCGGCCGAGGACGGCGGCCTAGACCTGCACATCGCGACGCAGTGGCTGCACGTGGACCAGGAGCAGATGGCCCCCTGCCTCGCGCTGCCGCCGGAGAAGGTGCGGCTGACGCTGGCGGGCGTGGGTGGCGCGTTCGGAGGCCGCGAGGACCTGTCGATGCAGATCCATGCCTCGATGCTGGCGCTGCGCACCAACCGCCCGGTGAAGATGGTCTACGACCGCAAGGAGTCCTTCTTCGGGCACGTGCACCGTCATCCGGCGCTGATGAAGTACACGCACGCCGCCGACGCGACCGGCCGCCTCGTCTACGCGAAGGCCGAGATCCTGCTCGACGGCGGCGCGTACGCCTCGTCCACCGACGCGGTCGTCGGCAACGCGGCCTCGCTCGGCATCGGACCATACGAATGCGACAACGTGCTGATCGAGGCGTACGGCCTTTATACGAACAATCCGCCATGCGGGGCCATGCGCGGTTTCGGCGCGGTCCAGGCCTGCTTCGCCTACGAGTCGCAAATGGACGCGCTCGCCGACAAACTCGGCATGGATCCCGTCGAAATCCGCCGCATCAATGCCGTACAGGAAGGCTCGATTCTCCCGACAGGCCAACGGATCGAAGGCCCGGCGCCGCTGCGCGAAATCCTCGACGAACTCATCACCATGCCGATGCCGCCAAGCGCGAGGGTACGCAAGGAACTACCGCCCGGCGGCTACGGCAACACGACCAAGGGCGAGGGCGTGCGTCGCGGCGTCGGCTACGGCGTCGGGATCAAGAACATCTGCTACTCCGAGGGCTTCGACGACTTCTCCACCGCGCGCGTACGCCTGGAGATCTCCGGCGGCGAGCCCGTCGCCTCCGTGCACACTGCGGCGGCCGAGGTCGGTCAGGGCCTCGTCACCCTGCAGGCGCAGATCGCCCGCACGGAGCTCGGCGTGGAGCACGCCGCCGTGCTCCCGGCGGACACGACGGTCGGCTCGGCCGGTTCGTCCTCCGCGTCGAGGCAGTCGTACATGACCGGAGGTGCGGTCAAGACGGCGTGCGAGGCCGTGCGCATGGAAGTGCTCGAACTCGCGCAGGCCGCGATGCCCGAACTGCTGGCGGACAACGAGGACTGGGACGACGTCCGCCTGGCCGAGGGCGCGCTAGTCCTGCACGGTCGCACCCTGGCCAAGCTCGCCGACGTCCTAGGCGCGACCGCGATCGAGGCCACCCGCGAGTACCACCACCGCCGGACCGTCGCGCTGGATCCCGAGACCGGCCAAGGCGATTCGCACGTCCAGTTCGCGATGGCCGCGCACCGTGCCGTAGTAGACGTGGACGTAGAACTGGGCCTCATTCACGTAGTCCAGATGGACGTGGTCCAAGACGTAGGCAAGATCCTCAACAGGTTGTCGTTGGAAGGCCAGATCCAGGGCGGCACCGCGCAGGGCCTCGGACTGGCCCTCATGGAGGAGATCCAGACCCGCGATGGCCTGGTGCGCAACCCCTCGTTCACCGACTACCTGATCCCGACGATCCTCGACATGCCGCCGCTGCACATGCGCATCCTCGAGTTCGCCGACCCGAACTCGCCCTACGGCCTGCGCGGCGCCGGCGAACCGCCCACGCTCTCGTCCACCCCGGCGATCGTCGCCGCCGTCCGCGACGCCTGCGGTCTCCCGCTCAATCGCATCCCCTTGCGCCCCGAGCTGATCGCTCTGGCAGGAGGCGGTGACGACGATGTCTGATCTAGCCGAACGCATCGGCGCCTGGCACACCACCGGTAGACCGTACGCCCTGGCCAGCGTCGTCGCCGCACACGGCAGCACGCCGCGCGAGGTAGGCCCCGCGTTCGCCGTGGACGGGCACGGCCGGGCCGTGGGCAGCGTCTCAGGCGGCTGCATCGACGCGGCCGTATACGACCTCTGCCTACGCGTCCTGGACGCGGCGGCCGGAAACGCAGGCCCCCTACGCGAGACCTACGCCGCGAAGACGCCGGGCGACGACGCCCTGGACCTGACCCCCAGCCTCGTCTGCGGCGGCGAAATCGTAGTCGAGGCCCGCCGCGTAGACCCCCGCCGCGAGCCGGCCCCCGTAGCCGACCCGCCCGACCCGCCGAGACTGCTCGTCTTCGGCGCCGTGGCCTTCGCCGAGTCCCTGGTGAAGATGGGCAAACTGCTCGGCTACCACGTTACCGTCTGCGACGCCCGCCCGATCTTCGCCACCCCCGAGCGCTACCCCGAGGCCGACGAGGTGGTCCGAGACCGCCCCGACCGCTACCTGGCCGCGACGCCGACCGACGAGCGCACAGCCGTCTGCGTCCTGACCCACGACGAGAAATTCGACGTCCCCGTGCTGCGCCAGGCCCTCGCGATGCCGCTCAACTACATCGGCGCCATAGGCTCGCGCAAAACCTGCGCCCACCGGGTAGACAAACTCAAGGACCTCGGCGTCCCCCAACACGACCTGGACCGCCTACGTTCCCCAATCGGCCTGGACCTAGGTGCGCATACTCCGGAGGAGGTGGCGGTCTCCATCCTCGCCGAGATCATCGCCGTGGCACGCGGAGGCACCGGCCGCCCGCTGCACGACACCGAGGGGCCGATTCATCACGCGCGCGGAAAGGCTGATTAAGGGCTCCTTTGTCTGTGCCGCTTCCAGCGTGGTTCAGTGGCGCAGGTGGCTGTCGGGAGCGCCGTGGTGCCGCCTGCTGCCGCTGTGTCCGGTGTCCGTGCGAGGGCCACGGGTTCGTTACCCGCCCGCCCGCCCCGCGCCTGATTTGCAGCGTCCCGCAGCACCGTCGGCGACCTGCGGCGAAAGAGCTCGAGCCGATCAAGCTAATTAAGCCTATCGATCCGAGAGCGAGGGTTTCATGCCCCTGATGTTCCTCAACGGCGGCGCGATGCGCGGCGGCCCGCTGCACTACCTGCTCGGCGACGCCCCGCTCATCCGCGAGGCGAAGACGGCGGCGCGCTACCGCTTCTACTCGGTCGACGGCCGCTTTCCGGCGCTGGACGAGGTGGAGAACGGCGGCGTGCAGGTCAGTGGCGAGCTCTACGACCTGACCTGGATCCTCCTGCGCGACTTCCTGCTTCCCTCCGAGCCGGCCGAACTCGAGCTGGGCATCATCGAACTCGACGACGGCACCGGGTCCCTGGCCATGATCCGCCGCCGCGTCTACACCGAGCCGGCCACGCTCGTGGACATCTCCGGGTACGGCAACTGGCGCGAGTACGTCGACTACCGCGGCGACCCGAGCGAACCTGGTGAAGGCTCTTGACACATGCCCCTAGGATTGCTGCTCGTGGCTGATCCCATAACCGTCGAGTTTGAGCTTGGCACGGACGACGTGACCAAGGCGCTGGGCCTGCGCTCCGAGCGGCGCGGCAGTCTGCTGACCGCTGCCGTGATGGTGGTGGCCGGGGGCGTGTGCCTGGCGTTCTACGAGCAGGGTGACCGGCCCAAGATGTGGATGCCGGCGGCGCTGCTCGGCCTCTACGCCGTGATCATGCTCTTCTACGGGCTTGTGCACATGCCGCGCAAGACCCGCGCCAACCTCAAGCGGCTGGTCGGGGCGGCCCGGGTGAAGTTCGCCGATGACGGCATTCGGTACGGCGGGGGCAGCACGGCCAAGGGGTACAGCTGGCCCAAGGTCCGCAGCGTGCTCGAGCAGCCGGACGCGTGGGTGATCGTCGCGGGGAAGAAGTCCGAGGGGTTCATCATCCCGCGGCTGGCCGTGCCCGAGGCGCAGGCCGAGAGCTTCGTCGCGTCGCTGCGCGAGTGGTCCGGGAAGGCCTACAAGGTTCGCAAGCGCTGAGGCGTGTGATCTGCGCGGTCTGCGCGATTCGCAACAAAGGCGCGGTAACGTGTCCGCACTATGCGACTGCGTGATCTGGTCGAAAGCGCGGAACTCGGTCTCTCCCTGGTGACCGGGCACCCTGGTCTGGACCGGGATGTGCGCTCGATCATGGTCACGGACCTGCCGGAGCCCAGCCGCTACCTGCGCGGCGGGGAGCTCGTCGTCACCGGGCTGCTCTGGCGCCAGGCCGGCGCCGGGTTCGATGCCCTCGCCGAGGCCGACGAACGCTTCGTGGCCTCGGTCGCGGCGGGTCACGCGGCGGCCATCGCGGCAGGTGACACGACGGACGGCCCGCTCCCGCCGGACCTCGTCACGGCCTGTGCCCGGCACGACGTGCCGCTGCTGCATGTACCCGGACGGCTCGCCTTCGCTGAGCTGAGCGAGTGGTTTTCCCGCCGCACCTCGCAGTCGCGGGCGCAGGACACCGGCGAGCTGCTGGCGCGGCACCGTCGGCTGCTCGGCGCGGGCGCGCGGCGCGGCGTCGTGGGCATCCTGGAGCTGATCGCGGCCGAGTCGGGTCTTGAGGCGCTGTTGATCAGCTCGGCGGGCGACGTGCTGGCCGAGCCGTCTACGAGCGTCTCCCCGCAGCTCGTGCAGGTCCTCACGCGCGAGTCGCTGCGCACGGCCGGGCAGCCGGAGCGCCGCGTCGAGCATCGCGGCGAGACCTACAGCGTGTTCACGGTCAGCGGCGAGTCGCCGACGCCGGTGGACGACTGGTACGTCGTGTTCGACGGCGACTCGCGGACCTGGCCGCCGCAGCGTCGCGAGGTGGCCCGCGGCGCCGCGCGGCTGCTCAGCGCGGAGCGGCAGTGGCTGGCCGAGGCCCGCGAGCCGCTACGTCAACTGGGCCAGGAGCTCGCGCAGTTGGCGGCGGGGGAGGGGCCGGTCGCCGAACTCGTCGCGAGGCTGCGGCCGGTCGGTCTCTCGGCGGTGGACGGGCTGCGCGTCGTCGTGCTCACGGTCGAGGGCAACAATCGGGCGATCCGCGTGCTGCGGGCCCTGATCGAGGACCCGCAGGACACGAAGCCGCTGCCGGCCGCCGCGTTGCCGGACGGCCGCGCGGTCGGGATCGTCGGCGATCCGGCTGATCCTTCCAAGATCCCGATCGCCGAGCGGCTGGCCACGCGGCTTCGGGCCATAGCGCCCGCGCTGGGCATGGACCGCGTCTGCGTCGGCGTCAGCGACCTGGTCACGTCGGCTACCACCGTGTACGCAGCTGTGCGCGAGGCCGGGTACGCCCTCGGACTCGCCGCGCGCCGCGAGGACCGGCTCAGCGTGTCAGGGCACAACGACCTGGCCACGCACCAGGCGCTGCTCGCGCACGTCCCCGACGACCTGCGGGCCTCGTACGTGCACCGGCTGCTCGGCCCGCTGCGTGCGCACGACGAGCGGCACCACACCTCGCTGGAGGAGACTCTCGACGTCTTCTTGCAGTGCTCGGGCTCGTGGAGCCGCTGCGCCGCGCAACTGCACATCCACGTCAATACGCTGCGATATCGGATCACCCGGATCGCCGAGCTGACCGGACGTGATCCGACGCGGCTCGACGAGCAGGTGGACCTGTTCCTCGCATTAAGGGCTCGATGATGAGTGTCGTCGGAATCGTCCTCGCGGCCGGGGGCGGAACCCGGATGGGCATGCCGAAGGCGATCCTGACGTACCGTGGCGAGCCGCTGATCTCGCGCGCGGTCAAGACTGCTTTCGCAGGGGGCTGTGACATGGTGTGCGCGGTGGTCGGCGCGGAGGTCGGGCAGGCCATGTTGTACGCGGAGACGGCCGGGGCCTTCGTCGTCGTCAACGCGGCATGGGTCGACGGCATGGGCGTCTCGCTCCTCGCGGGCCTGGACGGGATCGAACTGGTCGCCCCCGATGCGTCCGCGGCCCTCGTCATGCTCGTCGACCAGCCCGATATCACCGCGGCCGCCGTCGCCGCGGTGCTCAGCGCACGACGTGATCCGGCGGACGAGACGGTCCTGGCCGCCGCGTCGTACGCGGGAGCCCGCGGCCACCCCGTGCTCCTCGGCCGCGCCCACTGGCCCGCGCTGCGCCCGACGCTGCACGGCGACGTCGGTGCCCGCGCGTACCTCCAGGAGCACCGGGACGACCTCATCCTCGTGCCCTGCGAAACCGTCGCCGACCCGCGCGACCTCGACCGCCCCGAGGACCTCGACCCGCTCGGCTGAGCGTGGACCGGGACGTCGCTCTCCGCTTTCATCCGCGCGGTACTCACCGGAAACGCCGTCGAAACAACCGCTCACGATCGTGACGCCATGCTCCTCACCCCGCACGAACAGGAACGCCTGCTGCTCCACGTGGCCGCCGGCCTGGCTCGCGACCGCCGCGCCCGCGGCCTGCGGCTCAACTACCCCGAGGCCGTCGCCGTGCTCAGCTCCTTCCTGCTCGAGCGCGCCCGGGACGGCTACAGCGTCAGTGAACTGATGGACGCGGGGCGGCGGGTGCTCACCCGCGAGGACGTGATGGACGGCATACCCGAGCTGCTCACCGAGGTACAGATCGAGGCCACCTTCCCGGACGGCACGAAGCTCGTCACCGTCCACGACCCGATCGGCGGGTGAAGGCGGTGACCGATCCGGTGCCGTACATCCCGGGCACGCTGCTGCTCGCGGCCGAGCCGGTGCCGCTGAACGCCGGCGCCGCCCGGAGCACGCTGCACGTGGTCAACACCGGCGACCGGCCCGTCCAGGTCGGCTCGCACTTCCACTTCGCCGAGTCCAACGCCGCGCTCGTCTTCGACCGGGAACGCGCCTGGGGTCTGCGCCTCGACATCCCGGCCGGCACCGCCGTGCGCTTCGAACCCGGCCTGGCCCGCGACGTCGTGCTCATCCCGATCGGCGGACGCCGTGTCGTCCCCGGCCTGCGCGGCGTCGCCGTGGCCCGCGGTTCGGCGGAAGGGGAACTCGATGTCTGAGACGTCGTACTCCATATCCCGTGCCAGGTACGCCGCGCTCTACGGCCCGACCGTCGGCGACCGGGTCCGCCTCGCCGACACGAACCTGCTCATCGAGGTGGAGCGGGACCTGTGCGCCGCGGCCGGTTACGGCGACGAGGCGGTGTTCGGCGGCGGCAAGGTCATCCGCGAGTCGATGGGCATGGGCCACGTCACACGGGTTTCGCGGGAGAGCCCCGGCAGCCCGGACACGGTCATCACCGGCGTCATCGTGCTCGACCACTGGGGCATCGTGAAGGCGGACGTCGGCATCCGCGAGGGCCGCATCGTCGCGCTCGGCAAGGCCGGGAACCCGGACACGATGCCGGGCGTGCACCCGGCGCTCGTCATCGGCCCGTCCACGGAGGTCATCTCCGGAAACGGCAAGATCCTCACCGCGGGTGCGATCGACGGCCACGTGCACTTCATCTGCCCGCAGTCGATCACCGAGGCGCTCGGCTCCGGCGTGACCACGCTCGTCGGCGGCGGCACCGGACCCGCCGAGGGCACCAAGGCCACGACCGTCACCCCGGGCGCCTGGCACCTGGCCCGGATGTTCGAAGCCTTAGACCCTTGGCCGATCAACTTCGCCCTGCTGGGCAAAGGAAATACGACCAACGGGGACGCGCTGCGGGAGCAGTTGCTTGCGGGCGCGCACGGCTTCAAGATCCACGAGGACTGGGGTGCGACGCCAGCTGCGATCGACTCCTGCCTGCGCGTCTCCGACGAGTACGGCTGCCAGGTGTCGCTGCACACTGACACGCTCAACGAGGCCGGTTTCGTCGAGGACACCGTCGCCGCGATCGCCGGACGTACCATCGAGGCGTACCACGTGGAGGGCGCCGGCGGCGGCCACGCACCCGACATCATCACCGTGGCCGGACTGCCGAATTTCCTTCCCGCTTCGACGAATCCGACCCGGCCGCACACCGTCAACACGCTCGACGAGCATCTCGACATGCTGATGGTCTGCCACCATCTGAGCCCGAACATCCCTGAGGACCTCGCCTTCGCCGAGAGCCGCATCCGGCCGACGACGATCGGCGCGGAGGACGTGCTGCACGACCTCGGCGCGATCTCGATGATCGGCTCGGATTCCCAGGCCATGGGCCGGATCGGCGAGATCGTCATCCGCACCTGGCAGACCGCGCACAGCATGAAGGCACGGCGCGGCGCGTTGCCCGGCGACGACCTGGCCGACAACCACCGGGCCCGGCGCTACGTGGCCAAATACACGATCAACCCGGCGATCACGCACGGCATGGAGGCCGAGATCGGCTCCGTCGAGCCCGGGAAACTCGCCGACCTGGTGCTCTGGGACCCGCGCTTCTTCGCGGTCCGGCCGAGCCTGGTCCTCAAGGGCGGCGCGATCGCCTGGGCCGCGATGGGCGACGCCAACGCCTCCATCCCGACCCCGCAGCCGGTGCTGCCCCGGCCGATGTTCGGCGCGTACGGCAACGCGGCGCCCGCGACCAGCCTCGCCTTCGTCACCGAGGCCGCGTTGGCGGACGGACTCGGCGAGCGGTTGGACGTGCGTCGACCGTTGATCGCTCAACGTTCGGTGCGCGGTCGTGGCAAAGCTGATATGAAGGAGAACGACGCCCTGCCGCATATCGAAGTGGACCCGGACAGCTTCACCGTCCGCGTCGACGGAGCGGTGATAGAACCTGCGCCGGTAGACGTTCTCCCACTTGCCCAGAGATACTTCTTATTCTGATGACCCGATCCGCGCTGCTCCTGCTCGCCGACTCGAGATTCCCGGCGGGCACGCACGCCCATTCCGGCGGCCTCGAATCGGCGGCCGCGGCCGGACGGGTGCACGACGCGCGCTCGCTGCACGATTTCCTGGTGGGACGCCTGCACTCGGCGGCCCTGGTCTCCGCCTCCTTCGCCGCCGTCGCCTGCCAGTGCGAGGACGCGGAGACGCTCGCCGAACTCGACCACGAGCACGACGTGCGCCTCGTCTCCCCGGCCCTGCGCGCCGCCTCCCGGCGGCTCGGCCGACAGTTGCTCCGCGCTGCCCGCGCCACCTGGCCGGGCCCGCGCTACGAGCTGCTCGCGCCGCTCGCCGCCGACGGACCGCACCAGCCGCTCGCCCTCGGCGTGGCCTGCGCGGCGGCCGGACTCCCGGCGGAGGACGCGGCGCTGTGCGCGGTCCAGGGCACCCTCACCGTCCCGGCCGGCGCGGCGATCCGGCTGCTCGGTCTCGACCCCGGGGAGGTTTCAGCCGTGCTCGCCAGGCTGGCCCCGGCCGCCGACCGGACCGCCGCCAGGGCGCTGACCCTGGCCCGGATGTCCCAGCTCAGAAACGATTTCAGCCTGCTGCCCGCGCTCGGCTCCCCGCTGCTCGACCTGACCGCGGAGGACCACGTCACCTGGGAGGTGCGTCTCTTTGCATCTTAAGACGCCTGATTCGCTCGGCACCCCGACCCCGGTCGCCGCGGCCGACCCCGGGTTCGGCACGGCCCGCGTCGGCGGCCCGCTGCGCATCGGCATCGGCGGCCCGGTCGGCTCCGGCAAGACCGCGCTGGTCGCCGCCCTGTGCCGGGCGTTGCGCACGGAACTGTCGCTGGCCGTCGTCACCAACGACATCTACACCAGGGAGGACGCGGAGATCCTGCTGCGGCAGGGCGTGCTCGAACCGGACCGGATCACCGCCGTGCAGACCGGCTGCTGCCCGCACACCGCGATCCGCGACGACATCTCCGCCAACCTCGAGGCGGTGGAGGCGCTGGAGGAGGCGTTCGCGCCGCTGGACCTGGTGCTGATCGAGAGCGGCGGAGACAATCTCACCGCGACCTTCAGCAAGGGCCTGATCGACCGGCAGATCTTCGTGATCGACGTCGCGGGCGGCGACAAGGTGCCGCGCAAGGGCGGCCCCGGCATCACCTCCTCGGACCTGCTGGTGATCAACAAGACCGACCTCGCGCCGCTCGTGCACGCCGACCTCGAGGTGATGCGCCGCGACGCCACGGCGCAGCGTTCGAAGGCCCCCGGCGGCGTGGTGCGAGAGAGCCCGCTGCCCACCCTGTTCACCTCGCTGAGCGAGCACCCGGACGCCCCCGCCGTCGCCGACTGGATCAGGGAACTGATCGGCGAGCGCAGCGCCCTGGCCCGCGCGTGAAGGCTCGTGCCCGGATCGTCGCCCGCGCCCAGGAGGACGGCACCACGCGGCTGGTGACGCTGGCGGGCGAGACCCCGCTGCTGCTGAGGCGAACTCCGCACCCGGACGGCCTGGACATCGCGCAGATCCACCTGATCGGCGGCGCCGCAGGACCGATCGGCGGCGACGACCTGGCGTACCGGCTGGACATCGGCGAGGGCGCGAAGGTCGAGGTCCGCAGCGTTGCCGCGAGCCTCGCGCTGCCGGGTCCCGGGGGAGCTCAGTCCACCCTCGCGTACGACGTCAAGGTGGGCGCCGGCGCGCGCCTCGAGTGGGCGCCTGAGCCGCTGATCGCGGTGCGCGGGGCCAATCACGCGGTGCACGCGAACCTGGAGATCGCCGAGGACGCCGAGCTGTCCTGGCGCGAGGACGTGGTGCTCGGCCGCGTGGACGAGGAGACCGGCTCTGTCAGGTCGCGGGTCCGCATCCAGCGGGCCGGCCGCGTCGTACTCGACCACGAATTCGCTGTGGGCCCGCGCTATCCCGGCTCGCTGGGCCCGTCCGGCACAGCCGGCTACCGCCGCGTGACCATGACCGCCGAGTTCGCCAAGGGCGAGGCCAGGCCGGTGATCAGGCTCGCGTTCACCGGCGCCGACCTGCCCGAACTGGCCCACACGTTCTCTTCCTGACGCGCATCTAGCCGTTGGTGCCGAGCGCGATCGGGGTGATGTACGTCCCCGGGTGCGTCGCAGCGTCCTGCAGCAGCACCGACGCGCTCCACGGCAGCGTGATGCTGGTGGTGGTGTTCGGCGGCGTCAGCACGACGTTCGCGACGTTGAAGTCGGTGCCGTCGCCGGAAGCCCACGCCAGGTACTTGATGCCGAAGTACGCGGACTCGCCGGCCTGCAGCGTGATCTTCGAGTAGCTCTCGCTGTCCCGGTCCAGCGGCCAGGTGTAGTTGGAGTTGCCGCTCGCTGAGCCGACGAGGTTCACGCCCGCGAAGCCGTCCATCGTGCACGGGGTCGAGGTGTCGTTCGACAGCTGCACCCACTGGACGATCTGGCTCGTGAGCTTGTTGTCGCCCGCGAGCGAGATCTTCAGGTCGCTCGCCTGGCAGACGGCGTAGCTGCTGCCGCTGTTGCTCCCGCTGGTCGAGCTCCCCGCCTGCGAGGTCGAGCCGGACGCCGCCGCGGTGCCGGTGGAAACCGCGTTCACCGCCCCCGCGCTGGCCGTGCCGCCGGCCTGCGTGGTGGAGTTCGAGCCGCTGGCGCTGCTGCCACCGTTCGCCTGGCAGCCAGCCAGAGTCAGCCCGCCCACCAGCATGCAAGCCGCCGTCATCGTGATAGAACGGATCTTCATGGGTAAACCCTTCGAAACAGTACCTGCATCAGTACCCGTAGTAGCCCGCGGCCACCTTCCAGAACACTGAGATGCCGCAGGCCCCGGATCGGTTGAGAGAATTTCCTCGTGATACTCGAACCGTTGCGTGCCCCCGCCACCGAAGCCGAGGCGATCGCCGAGCAGGACCGGCTCCGCCCGCTGGTCAGCGCCCTGGGCCCCGTCCCCGCGCCGCTGCGCCGCATCGCTGGCCTAGACGTCGCCTACGCGGTGGACGACTCCTGCGTAGCCGGCGCCATCACCGTCCTAGACGCCGACACCCTAGACGTCGTCGAGACCGCGACCGTCCTGCGCCCGGTCGAGTTCCCCTACGTACCCGGCCTGCTGGCGTTCCGCGAGATCCCGGCCCTGCTCGACTGCCTAGCCAAGCTGACCCACGTCCCCGACGTCCTGGTCTGCGACGGCTACGGCCTGGCCCACCCCCGCCGCTTCGGCCTGGCGTGCCACCTAGGCGTACTCACGGACCTGCCCACCTTCGGCGTAGCCAAGACCGCCTTCATCGGTACCTTCGCTAACCCAGCCTCCGCCCGAGGCTCAAGCTCCGCCCTGACCGACGGTCCCGACTCCGAACGCATCGGCACAGTCCTGCGCACCCAATCGTCGACGAGGCCCGTCTTCGTCTCCACAGGCCACCGCATCGACCTAGACGCCGCCACGGAGCTCACCCTCCGCCTCACCCCCAAGTACCGCCTCCCCGAGACCACGCGGCAGGCCGACCAGGCCTCCCGCCGGGCCTTAGCCGCTGCCCCGTGACTTAACCTGGATGAGTGACGACGCCGACTGACTCCACTGACTCCGAGATCACCGCCCACACGATCCTGCCTGCGCAGCGCGAGGACATCGAGCTCAAGACGGCCGACGGCCTCACCCTCGTCGGCGAACTGGCGCTGCCCCCGGCCGGACGCGCGCCGGTGGCCACGCTCGTCACCCTGCACCCGCTGCCGACGCACGCGGGCATGATGGACAGCCACGTCTACCGCAAGGCCGCCTGGCGCCTGCCCGCCCTGGCGGACCTGGCCGTCCTCCGCTTCAACACCCGGGGCACCACGTCAGCCCGCGGCACCAGCGAGGGCAGCTTCGGCGACGGCATCGACGAGCGTCACGACGTGGCCGCCGCCATCGACTTCGTAGACCACCGCGACCTCCCGAACCCCTGGCTGGTCGGCTGGTCCTTCGGCACCGAACTCACCCTCAAGTACGGCTGCGAGCCCCAGATCCGCGGCGCGATCCTCCTCTCCCCGCCCCTGCACCGGGCGAACGAGACGGACATCCAGCGCTGGGCCGACTCCGGCAAGCCGGTCAAGATCCTCGTCCCCGAGTTCGACGACTACCTCAAGCCCGCCCCCGCCCGCGAGCGCTTCGCCGCCCTCCTCACCCCCGAGGCCAGGTCCCAAGGCAGCGAGCTGATCGCCGTAGACGGCGCCAAGCACCTCTGGGTCGGCGAGAAGTACGTCCGCATCGTCCTAGACGAGATCGTCCGCACCGTAAACCCCGCCGCCGCCCCCCTCCCCACCACGTACGACGGCCGCTTCGGCCCTGCGGAGAAGTACAGCGCCTGAGGCGCTACCTCCCCGCCAGAAACAAAGATGCCGCCCACATGACGTGAGCGGCATCCCCATTCAGCTATTCATTTCCCCGGTAAGCCGACTACTTCCGTCGGCCCCTATCTCCCCGAATACGGATTCTGCTGCCCGTAGCCGCCCGGTCCACCCGGCCCCTGCTGTGGCGGATGCTGCGGCGGATATCCCTGCTGCGGTTGCTGAGGCTGCTGCTGCGGCGGATAAGGATTCGGCTGCTGAGGCTGATA